>Ga0209495_1002881_pt1 | contig 10926 bp, 5 predicted proteins | sample EN1Hudsemesocosm_FD_184629 | JGI IMG/M metagenome (GOLD analysis project Ga0209495, IMG submission 184629) | Methane-oxidizing microbial communities from mesocosms in the Hudson Canyon - EN1E Hudson Canyon (SPAdes) (version 2) | ecosystem: Environmental > Aquatic > Marine > Cold seeps | place... | reverse complement strand
ATGGGAAATCTATGGTTCCAGCACACTTAACTTACAAAGAATTTCATCATGAATGTTATCGCAGTATTGAAAATAAACATTATCATTTTCATGGAGAGCGACATTTTTATGCACAAAATCGCTATAAAGAATTAACTGCTGCACCCGCACCAATTGTTGCAGGCTGGAATAGAAATGAAAGGATTGAAAAATTAGCTGATTTTTTAATAATAACTACCTCACAAGCAACGTTAATAGACAAAACAGCTCGCTTACAAGTAGCTGAAGAACTTGGTCATGCAAGAGAGGAGATTTCCAATGTCTACCTTGGCTGAACAAATAAATAAATACGCTCACCAATATAAACGGCATGGCGGCAAAAGAAATCGACAACAACAAGTTATGCGAATCATAAAATTCCTAGATTGGATTGAAGCTCAAGGACAAGTAAATAGTTTAAATCAACTAGGAAAAAGGCACGTTATTTTATATTGGAAACATACTCGAGATCTATCCAAGCAAACTCGGTATGGCTATTGGTTAGCTATATCTATCCTATGGAATTGGATCGATAAACCAGATAAACCACCTGTACCTTTTAACAACAACAACAACAACAACAACAACAACAACAACAACAAATAATAAGGAGCATCACAATGATTCAAGTTTCTCTTGGCACAAGTAAATATAGATTAAGCCAGTTACTTAACTTAGATAATCAACAATCTCAGAAAATACTAGAAAATCATTACAATGGTAATCACCGAGGCAGGTGTCACTGTATCAATGACAGAGAAAACCGAGAATTAATTATAAAAAAACGGAAGCACTTTTACTTATCAAAAGCCATAAGTACTAAACAAAACCATGCTCGATCTTGTTCTTTTTATAACTTAACTGATAAGCATGGCAGTACATCAATTCCAGCTATAATTGAAAAAAAAGATGGGCGTTTAAATATAAAACTTGATAGCTATATTACAAAAACAACTAACACTTCAAATTATGCACTAAATAATGAAGAAGCAGCTACAAACTCACACAGAAGCCCTACAAACACACGTTATAGCACAACGCTATTAGGACTTTTACAATATATATTTGAGCATGCACTATTAAATATATGGGATCCAAATAAAAATTTCCCTTCCTCTTTTAATTCAATTGCTAATTCCATTACAAATTTCTCAGAAAAAATCGATATTGGCCGAAAGTCTAATGCATTATCCAGTTTATTATTTATTCCAAGATGGCACAACAATGGATACAGTCAATCAGCAGCACTCAATCACGATAAATTATTCGAAAAAACAAATTTACCAGGTAAGGCAGCCATTGTTATCGGTGAAGTAACTAATTGGTTAGTTTCCAAAAATAACGGAGTTTATGGAATAAAAATAAAATATTCAAAAGATGCATTATGGATGCCTAATGAAACAGCAACATTAGCAATGAAAAGATTTAAAAACGAAATTTCTGGAATTTCAAAAGAAAATCAACGCATCCTAACGATATGTATAATATTTCGTAAAGATAACTCACTACGTATTAGTGATATCTCATTTATGTGCGTAAGCCCTGACTATGTACCCGCAGATTCATCTTATGAACTTGCAATGATTTCAAAATTAACTCAAGAAAATAGAAAATTTAAAAAACCTCTTTGTTTGAATGGCAATAAATTCTTGCCTGATTTTATTTTACTTGATACTCAAGAAAAATGGATAATCGAGGTATTTGGAATGATGAATGATTCAGAGTACAACGCACATACAGAAGAAAAGATTCAATATTATGAAAATAATAACATCCCTTTTTTAAGCTGGTTTCCTGAAAAATATAATGAAATACCTAATTTTCCGGCATGAATTACCTTGTAGCTATTAATTCATTAGTATTGGTTTTTTTCTTATTTTCATTAAAATCGTTAATGAAGTTTACCTATCCTAATTTCACTTATAACAAAAAATATGGCTCTTCCCGATTTCGTGGGGTGATCACTATATATAAGGTTAGTAGGTATTTTAGGTAAATAATAACCCATAAAATCCCTTATTAAATCAATTGACTAAAGAAATGTTTATGCGTGTAGTAAGTAGCCAAAAATATCTTAACATTCTGCTGATGATCAAAAATAGCTATATGGTATAGCTATCAGGGCTTGCCGCTTAATTTGAAAATCCTGAAAAATGTTAGAATACTTATGGACACCTACTTATTACATGCATAACTACATGTTGATTTTACCCCGCGAAACCGGGAAGAGTCATTTTTTTCTTATTTTCATTAAAATCGTTGATGAGGTTTACCTATCCTAATTTCACTTATTATACGAATTCAGGTATCACTATGAGATACAAAATATTAATATAAAAAATTCGGTTACCTTGATGAAAAAAATTAATTAACTAACAAAAGAGTATAAAAATAATACAATCATCTAACTTGTTGATTTATATTAAACCCAATACTTGCGTGTAAGGAGATGACTTAAATGCTAATTATTCAAAGCTTCTTTAGAATTAATCTTACGAGTTACAACTTCATTAGGCATTAATGAGTTTGGCTTTATAAACATTAAAACCTTACCGCCATTAATAATTATAGGATACTTTCTTTTTTCATTAGCAGCCCGATAAAAATAAACCCAAGAAGGAAGGTTCTCACTAATTCGTAAATAATCATCATCAGCCTTCATAATACTTAAAAACTTTAAACTATCTCCACCTGAATTATATAATACTACTTGGCTAAAATCGCAATGCGATAACGGCCCCCAGTGATAACTTCTAGATTGATGTGCCATCCAGTCTGGCGTTGTTTTTGTCACAATAGGCTCATCTCGACATCTAAAAAAGACATCACACATCCTATTATCCACACTGCACTCCCCACCGCTTATTTCAAGCCTTAAGTTCCCTTTATGAATTACTTTATATTTATCAGGCAGTGACTTACTATACGCATCCATTATTAAATTATTAAGCTTACGCCTTGCGTCACGATACCCTCTAGCGAAATTTAATGGCATCCAAACTAACTCACTATTCTTAGCTGCAGCATACTCTCCACCTATTCCACCTAGAGAAAATAAAGTAAGCATTATTCCAATAGCTGCTCCCGCCGGATCACCAGAAAGTATATCTATAGCGCTACTAGATGCAAATATCAGGCTGTCTAAATTAGCAACAGGCATTGGCACTCCACTATTCATATGCAACTCTTGTAATTGATCACCTGATAAATACACATCATACAAAGGAATATACTTATTATTTTTTGCATAATACCCAGTTAAGCCTGCAGCTAGCGATACTTTCATTGCATCACTATGCTCACTTACATTTTCTTCTCTATAAAACAACTCTTCACGCTTTAATTGCTCCCTACTAACATAAGGAGCGCAGCCCTGCATATTCAGAAAAAAAATCATGGATATTATCTGTATAAAAATCCTTTTCACAATAACCTTACCTTACGTTGTTTAATTTGCACAAAATAATATTTAGCTCAGCTTAGAGGCTCCCACCTGCACACCTCTATGCCTTAAATAAGAATAAAGGGTACTCTTTGCAATCCCCAATTTTTCAGCAATTTCATGCGCTGACAAAACCCCCTCTTTATAAAGGGTTTCAGCTGCACAAGCAGTTGCCTCTGCTTTCTTAGGCAATCCTTTTGGGCGACCACCATTTCGACCTCTTGCTCGCGCGGCGATCAAACCCGCTTGTGTACGCTCACGAATAAGATCACGCTCAAATTCAGCAAGGGATGCAAAAATATTAAAACTTAATCTGCCCTGTGGTGTCGTTGTATCAACAGGGTCATTCAGACTATGCAAACCAATTTTTTTTGCTATTAAATCATTTACTAATAAAACAAGATGATTTAAAGATCGCCCTAGACGATCCAATTTCCAAATAACTAATACATCATCAGCGCGAAGATTTTCTAACATTTCATTTAAAGCGGGGCGATCTGATCGAGCGCCACTAGCAACATCTTGGTAAATCTTCTCACAACCAGCTTTTGTTAATGCATCTAATTGAAGTCCTAAATTCTGCTCTTTAGTGCTTACTCGCGCATAACCAATTTTCATAAATATCATAGCCTCTTCAAAAGAGTATGATTATTCCATCAATTCAACGAAAAGTGAACTTTGTTTTATAAAACCACAAAATCGAACTGAATTTAAAGGGCTACGTACGATGTCAGAACAAAAAATCATCGTTCGATAAAACGAACGTTTTTTCGAACTACTGAAAGAGCAAAAATAAGCCAATTTAATCGCTATTAATGGCCATTCGAGCAACCAGGTCGTTCAATTAATTCAACCTACTCTTGCATTGATTTAGTTAGCGTGGCTTAACTCTCAAGTATATTCTTCAAATCAAACCAATGCGTAGCTACGAAACGTAAACTATAACTTTGTCCACCAAGCGTTATAGGGATTTCAACAAATGACTCATCTTCTCCCTCAGCATTAATGATTAGATCTCTTAGCTGCTCATCTTTTGTTTCACGAATATATTGATATTTAGCTGAACAGTTAGGGCATAATGCCAATCTATTTTGAAAATATAACTTATCAACTTTTTTTATACATTGAACAGCCTCAAAATAATAATCAGTACCTATTTTAAAAGGCATTATATTTTGACAACACTGACAAATAGTTTCCTTGCTTTCATTAGTATATTTTGCTCTGAGATACGCTTTTGCTTCAGTAATAGAATCATTTAAACCTGGCTGTATTTTTCTCTCACGAATTATACTTTGCTTTAAATGTGCATTTTCTTTACGCTCCAACACACCTTTTCGCCTTCTTTCTGGGTTTGGTACAGCTGCCTCTGGTTGTATGACTGGTTGTGCCGAAGCTAAAATATCATCCACACTAATACCTAAATCCTTGATTTTTCTAAATTTCTCTATTTCTTCAATACTATCAAATCCTAAATCCTGTGCTTTTTGAGTACGATCTTTATACTCTTTACTACGTATTACCTCACCTTCGCCAAAACCAATAGCTGATAGCCAACCATTTCGATTATCATATTGGAACTTTAAATGTAAATCTTCAACCGTTATATCTTGAGGGCTGTGAAATAAACTGTTTTTATCTGGTATCCATTTGCAAGATCTAAGCTGAGTAACTAAAAATGAACTAGCTCGTTTATCTAAATGACTATTAGAGTCATTTGGGTGATAAAAAGCTATGAGATGTTTTTCGTCTACTTGGCACATTGTTTGCCATAATACTAAGCTCAAGTGAATTTGTTCAGTAGCTATATTAAGCTCACCCAAAGAATAAACAGAACTATCTCTGTGATAGTATGTACCAATAGCAATATTAAGCCCACTAATGTAATAGTCTCTATCAATAGTTGTATGGGTTTCAATACTATTTACGTGGAATATATTGCTTTGAAGGTTAGTTGCATTAGACTTAAGGACTTCTAACTTTGTCATGACTCCAATAGCACTTGCAAAACTACTAAAGCCTTCTATCTCAATATATTCATTTAAAATTGGATGCTTATATTTTTCTAACTTAATGTTTTTACTATTAAATAAAGCGCCTAAACCTGTTGTACCAAATGGAGCATCGAAATAGCAATCCGATGGCAGAAAAAACTTTTGCCCCAACTCTTTATTCTCAGACATCAACAAAAACTTATTCTTACAGATTTGAATTTTATGAGGGTAATTTGAACAATACGACACGATACGCGTCATATCTTCTAAATGCTTTTTTTGCCCTAACCGCCCCCGTTCTTCTGAATACTTTTCAATCAATAGCTTTATTTCTTGGTGTTCATCAAACACTGCTACACCCACGTACTCCAAAAAAGAACGTGCATTCAACTTCTGTTGTTTCAACTTTCCAGGATTAAATACTGCCTGCTTTACAAAATCAACGCCTTTTGGAAGGTTAGCATCATTATCTATTGGAGGTAAAAATGCCTTATGTGGCTTAACCATGCTATCGCCAGAACCCGTTTCAATTCTTATTATTTTTAAATCATCAACATTAATATTCATTCGCTGCAAAGAGCAAGCGTCACCGAGCAGAGTATAGAACCTTTGAACCCAACTATCACTTTGCTTATATAACCAATCTTCAACAACTGATTTTTCACTACCTTCTAGATCATTAAAATCACAGACAGCCTCTGCTAATTCACTCCAGCCCCATAGCTGAATACCAAGGCTTTTAATAAACCTATCGTCTCTCTGATGCTCTTGTGGAGCATTAGCTACCCAAATTGGTGGATGAACCTCTTTACCAAGAAAAAAAATCATATCACTATCAGATAATGTTTTTAATATTGCTGCTGGCCCACGGTACAGCTTCTGTGCAGGAGAATATTTCAACCCTTGCTTTGTATTTGTAGGTGTTAAATTCTGAGTCTGAAAAGCATGAACCAGCTTCTCACGAATAGGTTCATAAAATTCAGGTAAGTTATCGGTAGGGTTAGGCAGTACCGATAAAAAATTAACTGCCAATAACCCTTGGTCACGAATACTTTCTAAAGCCTCAACAAGTAATTCAGCTATATGATCCCTTAACTGATAATTCCCGTCACAATCGCGAACACTGTCTCTAGCTACAGTAGATGCAAACGGCGCATGAATATGGAACTTCAAATTAGAAGTTTCTTTTTCGGCAGGAAAGAAAATTGAGACCTCTCCAGGCTCAACTGGAATTAATTTCCATTTTGGAGCGGGTGATTTTTTGTCACTTATTTCTGTTAACTTAAAAGCGATAGCTATAGTACATAAATGATTCTCACCATTCTCCTCCCTTACTTCAACTTCCTTCTGGAAATGCAACCAACGAGAAAATTCATGTGAGCCATCAATATTATTTCTTTGTATTTCTATATGCCCCTTACCAAGATCAATCCGCTCTAATGACCCAAACCCTCCGTTAGGACACATATATTCAATTTTCTTTATATGATTTAAAAATAGTAACGTGTTATCACCCAAGCCTAATAAACTACGCTCAATTTCTTTTACTGCTTTTTCAGGCACCTTCCTTGCATTATCAAATGGAAAAACAAAACGAGTTTTATTAGCATCCATCTTCGGCCTGACAACCCCTTCTTGGGATGGTACAACAAGATCATGAATCCGAAAATTAAAATCACCTGAATAAATTTCTGGTGAATTTGTATAAGCAAATACCGCCTTGAACCCTACCCCAAACTTACCAATACTAGTATCATCATCACGTTTTGTACTTGTACCGATACTGGTTATAGACTCCACATCCTTTAAAGTGAATAATCGCTTTCCATTATGCTCAAACTCAATATCGGAATCAGTTAATGTAAAAACAACCTCTGTAGCCTCAGGGTCTTCTGCATTTTGTAGTAGTTCATATATAAAGTGTGCATTGTCTGGATAAAGGTCAGTTAATAAATGTTTAATACCCTCATCAAAACCATTCTCTCTATTAATATCAACCCATTTAAGCCTGGTGTTTTTTAACTCTTCCAACTTAGTTTTCATAGACCCATCTCTACCAGTAACACGCCATGAACCACACACTCCGAGACAATATCCGCTTTATTCGATGCCAATTCGAGCCTATTCTTTCGGCGTTCAAAATCATTCAAAGCTGAGGTCATTTGACCTTCGCGCATACGCTTAATTCGTATATCCGTTGCCTCATTCAATTGATCTTCTAATAATGCATTTCTTGCTAAATATGAAGTTTGCAAAGAAGCCAACCTAATAGATGATTCCTGTTTTACTTTCTCAATATGTGTCGCTCTAGAGTCTAACCAGCGTTGATAATGTTTATCTTCAAGTTTCTCTTCTTCTGCAACAGTAACTAACTCTATGGCAGCGGCTGAATTCTGAGCTGTTTCTAATAATTCTAATACTCTTGGATTTAACTTTTCATTCAAAAGAACAGGCTGAAAACTAAAATCCTCTCTTTCCCCCAAAATACGCCAGCGATATATTGCAAAGGGGTAACGTCCAACAGGGATATCATCTGCTTTCACACATAAGCAACACTGCAATGGAACCTTTGAATCACAAGCTAAAGAGGCTTGTTTAACAAATGGATGTGTAGGCGTGATGAAAACCAAGTCACGACGCTCTGATGCTGTATTTGGATCAAAAGTTAATGATAAATAGGGTTCATTCCCCTTAAGCCAACGAGACCAAGATTGCTCCATAGCTCCTTTATTTTTAAGCGGCTTAAAATCTATCAATAACTTTTCTCGAATATCTTTATTGAGCTGTAAAGTTACAATTGGTTTACTACCAAACGACTCAGGGATATTCACCGCACCTAAGTTTTTAAGATAAAAATCAATCAAATTAGCTAATAATGCAGGGGCCACCCAAAAACTTGCCGCATCTTTTACCATTTGATCATCATATTTCGGCATAGATAAGCCAAAAAGTTTTGCCTGATCTTCTTCTAACTTAGCTTGCTCTTGAATAATTCGAATTTCATTATCTGATAGTTGCTGTAACTTTCTTGCTTGCTCCTCAGAAGTTAATGTTTGATTTTCAGCTATTTTTCTAATTTCACGAGTTAGCTTGCCTAATATCTCCTCACTTCCTCCTAAAGCCTGATTAAAAACACCTATCCGCAATAAACAGCGTTCATATATATCGGCATCAACCGTTCCATTCGTTATGAAGTTATAAATAACAACTACTTCACTTTTTTGACCATAACGATCAATACGACCAATGCGCTGTTCAACACGCATTGGGTTCCATGGCAAATCGTAATTTACTAAACCATCACAAAATTGGTAGTCTAAACCTTCACAACCTACTTCAGATGAAAGTAAAACATCTAATGCTTTTGGCTCTTCTTTTGACAAACTAAAACGGCTACGAAGCTCTCTACGCTCTTCATCAGGTATATCACCATGGATCAAACCGATGCGAACAGATTCATCTTTTAGATTATCAAACAAGTAAGCTAAAGTGTGGCGAAAACCACTAAATACTAATAATTTATTATTTTCTAATTTTTGTTTATCTCTTATTACGCCTACAAACGCTTCTAACTTTGGATCATGACCGCCTAATAAACTTGCTTGCCGAATTAAATAATCAACATCAGAACGAAACTCACTAAATATCTCACTTGATTCTGCAACAGACTCATCATCACCCATTTCACTTATTTGTAACTGAGAAAGATGTCTTTCTAACATTGCTTCTAATAAAGGAGCTAACCCAAATACACAACTCGCTACCTGCCTTCTAAGTGTTGTGAGCATGAAGTTAAGGTTCTGATCGCCATGTTTAAATGCTAGCATTCTCGCTATTAAGTCAATCAAATTTTGATGCAACTCACTTTGCTCTACAGTAAAATCCACTGCAACAGTTTCAGGCTTTCTCGTAGTAAAACTACCTATATCTCTTCGGCGCGTTCTATTAATTAAAGGTGAAAATGTATATAGCTCTTCTAGCAGACGAATAAGACCTAATCTTTTTTGGTCATCTTCCGCTGCACCTTGCAAATAGTCACAAGCTTGCTGCATTTTAGGGTTAGCAGTTAAAACCCCTTTCCCCCATGATGTTGAAACAGCATGAGCAATAGCCTCACTCGAAATCTTCTGCCAATTTGGCTTAGCTGATCGAGCGGCCTCAATGGCAATATTTAAATATGGGTTAGGCTCTGACATATGATCAAAATCCTGACGACTAAGAATTATGTCGGGCCTAATAAGGTGCAGTAAATTGTACAAATCATTATCACCCAATTGTATGGGTGTAGCAGATAGTAAAACAACAGCTTCAGCATTATCACAAAATTGCCGAACAACTCGATAAGCCCATGTATCAGTATTTCGAATATGATGTGCTTCATCAACAATCACTAAATCAAAAGCTGGAGGGGGATCTAAATCTAGTAGGCCTAATTGTTTTTTTCTACCTTTCTGCTTACCCATAAGCAATACTTCATCAAATAAAGAATACGGCAAAATAGCGCGAGAATACTTTTGGGGCCACACTCCATCCAAGTGCGTTTCATCGATACAGTACCTTAATGAAGCGCCATCAAGGTGCTCAAACCGTTCATCAAAACGTTTCATCTCCTCCTGCCATTTTCGTTCGGCCACTAATGCTTTAGGGCAAATAACAAGAACCGACTGAATATCACTACGTGCTTGAAGTTCTTTTAAAATAAGACCTGCTTCAATTGTTTTTCCTACACCGACTTCATCTGCGATTAACATTCTAGGCCTATCAGCTTGAATGAGTTTAATAACAGGTCGAAATTGATATGGAATAAATTGAATTCGCGATGCAAAAAGAGAATAAAGATGATTTGTACTTGGGTGCCTTAATTGCAAAGCTGATAAAGTGGCATGCAAACCTTTGGAGGTTACGGTTAATTTATCATCAGGAATATTTGCTAATTCAATTTGTGATTCGTAATAGGTATTGATAGCGCCATCAAGAAAGACTTGATACCGATTTTCGGTTGATCCAGCATCTTGACCAACTATTGCACCAGTAAACGTAGAATTTGCTTTTAATCGAATTATATCCCCTAATTTAAACAAAGAGACCGATACTAACTGTTCTGATTTTTTTACCTCAAAATCTTCCTCTTTAGTATTGCTAATTTTAGAAAGTGCCTTTTGTTTTTCACTCTGAACAAACTCTAAATCATCGTCCTGAGCACCAAAAGCCTTTTGTAATCGTTCAATCGTATCCAAGTCTCTATAAAGCATATCTACTTCAAGCCCACTAGCGGGAGCATGAGCCCAGCGATTACGAATTGACTGTGCTTCTTTCAACCAATTCCTATCATCTCTAGCAAGATTCAAATATTGAGATAATTCAAACCAGTTTTGATCAACAACTCTTAACAGAGCAGAAAGGTCAAGCTGATCAAGCGTTTTTATTCCATAGTTTTTTGCATAGGCCTGCTGCTGAAAAGTAAGCTTATTT
>Ga0209495_1002880_pt1 | contig 10928 bp, 8 predicted proteins | sample EN1Hudsemesocosm_FD_184629 | JGI IMG/M metagenome (GOLD analysis project Ga0209495, IMG submission 184629) | Methane-oxidizing microbial communities from mesocosms in the Hudson Canyon - EN1E Hudson Canyon (SPAdes) (version 2) | ecosystem: Environmental > Aquatic > Marine > Cold seeps | place... | reverse complement strand
CTATTTGGCAGGCGAGAGTCGTAGGTTAGATGTCATTAAGTACATTCAAGAAATATCGACGGCTAAGGCATAAGAAAAATAGGCAGGCGAAACAAACTACGTTCGCCTGCGGTGAACGTCAAACGCATTTCAGATACAGTGCGCGTGCTACTGTCCGTTGTTGGATTGCCGAGCGAACCATTAATGTCTCTTTCTGGCACGAAGCTACATCGAGGTATTTTGAGATGTTAGTCTGTACCTGACGCTTATGCGAACAGGTAGTATTGTGCATAGTACCCATTTGACGTAATCAGCAGTAAAAGGAGGCGCGGTCCTGGTTGGAATTTCGCGAGAAATCTTTATTTTCAATGAGACCCTACAGCATGAGCATAGAAAATGATTTACTTATTGCGGCGACGAAACTGGCCGAGCAGCGATACCCCCATGGCTGGGGTGGAGCAGCGGCAGTTCGAATTACTTCTGGTAAAATTCTGACTAGTGTTGCTCCCGACGTGAAAAATGATGGCCTATCACTCTGTATGGAAGTTGGTGCCTATCTTGAAGCACATAAGCTGAATGAAGCAGTAACTCACTCTTTGTGTATTTCGAGGATGGATGAAAGCTCCGAATTTGTAATATTGACGCCCTGTGGAATCTGCCAGGAACGCCTAGTCCATTGGGGTGGCGACGTGATGGCTGCGATAAGCAACCCTGAGAACCAACTTGTATTTACGACGATAAGGGATCTTCAGCCTCATCACTGGTCGGCAGTAAACGGTGGAAAATTGTAAGGACGCCAGTATCTCACCATCAGGCGTAACGTTGCCCTTGGATTGATTGGCACACAAACATGAAAAGTTTAACGCAACTACCAAGAGGCGTTAGCAGCCCAGAGAGATAAACGAAAATATACCTAACAAAACATAGCGGTCGGACTAGGTGAGGCGGTGACCATTATTGACAAATTGTCAGAAAATCCGTAATTTTTACCAAGGCACTGTGCTCAGCGTTAAATGTCTATTTTTCCAATTAAGTCCACGACAATGTCTCTAAAAGGCACAAGAGAGAAAATAGGCAGGAGGAGGGTGATTGGCCGATATTGACCCAAAACAGTCATTAGGATTCAATAAATTCCCTATTTAATAACAGACATTAGAGTAGCCACTAATTGAGCGTTTAGAATGGTCGAAGTGCCAGGCATATGAGTTTAGAATAAGTTGAATCAGGCTCTATATCAGATGGAGGCAAATAATACCTCCCTTTCCAGAGTATCTTAAAGTTTGACGTAACTATTCGCCGCGGCTTAACTTCTCTACAAAAGCATCTGTTGTGAAATTGCGTCCTAAGAAATCTTTGACTAATTCAGCCGCCGGCTTGGTTCCGGTTTTAGCCAAAATCATCTGACGATAGTCCCGTGCCGTTTTGACATTTCGCAAGCCTTCTTTTTTAAATCGAGATAATAATTCCTCTGCGATTGAATCTGACCATTGATAGGTATAGTACTTAGCGCCATAACCGTTGAGATGTATGAACGAAGCATAGTCACGCGTGCCCTCTATATAGCCATAAGGTGAATATCTCTCAAATACATTTTTTTCAAAAGCGTCTAGATCCAGCCCCTTCGGATTTTGGTTATATAGATCGAACGCAAAGGCCGTGTAGGTATTATTGCGAGCTTCTTCTAAGGCCCGACCAAAGTGACGTGCAGCGTTCATTCTTTTAACCAACTTTTTGGGGATAACTTCGCCGTCACTGTTAGTCGCAAAATGACTCAAAGTGTCATAATCCCAAACCCATTCTTCGAGCATGATTGACGGTGCTTCACCAAAATCGAACTCTTCCTGAAAAATACTGTGGCCAATGTCGTTTTGGCCAGCAAATATGAAGTGAATCAAATGGCCAAACTCATGTAGAAACGTCTCTACCTGACCATGCTCCATCAATCCCTTCGGGAAATTCATCACTAGGGCCGCGCTAGGTTTTGATATGCCTCTTTTGCCAAACTTGAGCCCAAACTGCTCCGCATGAGTATATTTTCCTTCTCGCGGATGTGAGTCAAAATAGAATCGACCAATGAGTTCGTCATTTTCAAAAATCTCGTACGCCTCAACACTGTCATGCCAAACAGGCCCATCGCTTGCCTTAATAGAGATTTCAAACAGGTCCTCTGAGAGACCAATGATTCCATCGCGCACTTTATCGTAGTCAAAATACTCGCGGACTATCTTTGCATCCAGTTGATACTCTTTCTTGCGCACAATATTTGATAAGTAAGGGACATCCCAGCTATTTACCTGTTTGACATCGACATCAATATCCTGCATTTGTTTAAGTAAGCGAGCATTCTCTTTTACCGAGGGTTGTTTAATTGCATCGTTCAACTTAGCCGTAAACTGAACTACATTTCCAGTAGTTTTCGCCATCGTACCTAACAGATTCTTTTCGGCGAAATTGTTATGCCCGAGGATTTTTGCTAGCTCATAACGTTTAGCTAAGAGGTTTAACAACACGACTGGGTTTTCTTTTGCTGCTCGGTTCATGCTCATTAGAGTAAGCTGTTTGCGTAACTCCCTATCGTGCGCATATTTAGTGACAGGCGTGATATCCGAATACGCAGTGGTAATGGTGACCAAACCCTCGCCGTTGGCAGGGTGCGCGGTTAAATAATCTTCTGGCACACCGGCCAATCGCTCTTTCTTGACCTGAATTGATCCTACTGCATCCGTAATATTCTGATTGAACTCTGTGCCAATTTGACTAATCTCATCATTGAGCGTCTGTATCTGTGCACGAGTCGTTTGATCTTTACCAATCCCCGATTCTTGAAACCGTTGTTTCCAATGGTTAACGGTGAATGCCTTTGCTTCTGGCAAGCCCTTCAAGCCAACCTGAGACATTCTGTCGTATAGCGGGCGATTTGCATTTAGGGCACTCAGCACCTCAAAACCCTTTACTGTGCAATCAGTGCTCGCTTTACGTACGGCTTCCTCAGGGTGCGTATTTTTCATGAGATTGTCATGCAATAATGAATCTGCAAACTCTGTTATATAATTATCAAAAGTCTCAAATACAGTGTCGTAAGTGGCCTCTGATTTTTGCCCCACTAAAGCTACAATATTTTTATTAAAAGTCTCAATATAGGCGGCACAACTCGTTGTAATTTCTTCGACGGGACGATTAAAAGAAATCTCGGCACTGGCGTTCAAACTACAGAAACTTAACCCAGCAACAATGATTTTTGAAAGCTTCATGGTTTATTCCTGTTATAATTAGAAGTATTGTTACGTAGAGAGTTAGAGGCTCAGATCGATACTTCCTTAATTTATTACTCTTCTAACATTATCATGACTATTGGGCTTATATCTACGAAAGGAAATTCTTCGCCAGATATTAGACTCTATTTCTCTCTCTGAACGTTCATTTTCGTCCGTTATTTTTCGATGCTTCCACTTGTTTGGTCTCTTATTGGCACAAAGCTGTCTATATCAGCCATTTGAATTTTCCGAAATAATGCCTGTTGTAACCTCAGCAGCGATTCATTGAGAAAGTAGGCCGCAATGATGATTGAGCTTGGCACAGAGGGTTTATAGTAGTTGATATCAACATGTATGGCGAAGTAGGGTAGACGTCACGCAGCCCCCCCTGACGGCATTGTGACGCGTCAATAGATGAATCCTGAAAAGGCCGCACGGAAGTCAAAGATTTTTCAAAGTTACCTTTGAACCGAAAAACCGGAAGCTCCTACCACAGGCATACAACGGAGATACGGCTGGTTCAAACGGAACTGTGCGAATTCTTGTGCCGGAACACTACTGCGTAAAACAACCTGTTCTGTGTAAATTGCCTCGTACAAAGCATGCGGATGACTAAACGAATTACGAAAAATAATGCCTTGAATCGGGCGTACAGGAAGCTTAACAGATTATGTTAAATAGACTGCTACGGGACTAGATCTCGGGTGTGCAGCTTTGATTAGGCAATATCTTGTCGAAGAGTCAGCTTGCTGCCTCAATGATCTTGCTCAGTTATTCTAATAAGGGGCTGCTGGCAGTTGCTTCAAAGACCAAAATTCCATCCAGGACTTGTAACAAACCAAACTAAGGTTAACCACTAGCCCGATTTCATATTGAAGGCCTAAGTATTGCCTATACCGGTCTGAAGTAACGCACAGGAGACAATGCAGTCGAAAAAGGAATGACTGACGCAGTGAGAACTATTGCACGGTCTGTAAAGCCACGTAGTACGGGGCTTCAGCTCGAATTCACGGCCTACATGAGAATGAGGGCCTATATGAGAATTTGCAAACATTCTCATGTGCAGTGCAAATAACCACAACACGATTAAAGTCACATTTCTCCACCTGCCACACACATATATGCGCATAATGTATATTATGTTAAATAGATCATTTACTTTTAATCTGTCAAGTCTAAGGCCCTCTGTGCCCATTTCCTCATACACCACCAAGGGCCTCTGATAAACCCCAGAAATCAACTAGCAACACTGAAACTGTTTTTCCCACCTCTTTTGACTTCATACATGGATGCATCCGCACGTTTTCGGAGTTCTTCAAGTGTTTCCCCGCAATCTGGATAGATCGCGGCGCCGATACTGATTCCCACTACATGATTATGTTCGCCCAAGAGTATGGGCCTGGTCACATGATCAATCAGGCGCTGACACAAGAATTTTACTTCTTCTTTACCGCTTACCTCACTGAGAATTATTAGAAACTCGTCGCCACCTATCCGGCATGCTGTATCACTCTCTCTAATTTCTTTCTGCAAACGTATCGCGACTTCTTTTAGAACTGCATCTCCAACATCGTGCCCGAAACGGTCATTGATCAGTTTGAAACTATCAAGGTCAAGGAACAACAGAGCCAAATTTTTCTTACTGCGGCTGGCCATCTGTAGCGCTAGATCAAAACGATCCTTTGCGAGCCGCAAAGTCGCAAGACCAGTCAGCGGGTCATGATTGGCTAAATGTGCAATCCTTATGTTCTTTTCGTTAATAACATTGTATTGGTTGACTAGTGTAGATTGCATCTTACTCACGATAAATAGAACGAATCCGAAAACAATTATACCGAAGGAAATTTGCATCACCCATACAGATTTGGAGAAGAAGTAGTTGCTGGCTTCTGAAGGTAAGTGTAACCAGCCTGTGATAAACCCGTACGCTGCCAGCGAAAAACCAGCCAGCAGGAAACTTGCCAGCATAAAGGCTATCGCACTACCAAACAGAACGTTGGCCATTAACACAATAGGGAAGAACCAAACGTTCGCAGATGATAGAACCCCAAATGTGTAAACGGATATGAGGTATATCAAGGACATCCCCGCTACGACAATAATTGAAATCTCTCTTGTTGTTAATTTCTTCCGAAAATATAAAGCGGTTAGAAAAAGCCCGGTTATTAAAGGTGTGGTGAAGTTGGCGGCTGTAAATCCAAGTTCATTAGCGAGAATAAAGGTGGGGATAAGGGGAACTAACAACCATATTGCAAGACCAAACAGAAACCTTACAGCTAGGTCACCTCTAATCTTATTCCAACTATGGATGTAATCCAGCGGACGTAGATCTTCTTCCTGCATCAGTTCCTCCCTGCCTATTGAAAGACTAGAACTCATGTACTTTAAAGTAAAGAATGTAACTACAAGTAGATGGCAAGCCATGAGTTAGGCTGAAATAGAAGGCGTATCCCTTAGTTTTATCATTTCGCAAATTAGCGAGCTCACCTAGATTCTCGCTGCGATAGCAGTAAGGCCGCCAAATAAGGTGATTACTAAAGAAATGTCTATGTATGGTTCTGAAGAGGTTTCTTAGAATTACGAGTGATCACCTATTCACAATCACACCGAGGGCAATGAGAAAAAACGGTATTAATCGGAAATTACTTTAAGTTTCCTGCCTAAGCCTATGATATCGCTTAGATTCATGCGCTTTTAATCTTTCGGGTTAATCACCCCTAGCTAGGGGCTAAAACAAGCATGCTTGCATGCTTTCAGTAACAAGGCCGGCGATAAGCCGCTGCCTATCATTTTGTTAACCATCAGTTTTCATGCTTGCCGATACATTTGCGAGCAACCATGCCCCCGACATTTTTGACCAAACTTGTGTGCCCGCTCCGCCTGCGGAGACTGTATCGCCCGATTTCAAAACAACCTCAGCCGTAAATTCATTAACCAAAATGGCTGTGGAGTGATTTAGCACTGTGATTTTCACATTGGCAAAATTAAGTGATTTATACTTTTCAAGGGCGGGAATCTGCTGGCGGTATAAATCTTCAAAATCACGAAAGCTGTGAAATACACTTCCGTCATCGTTTAGTGACGTAAATTGCTTCTTGTCAAAAAAAGCTAGGTAGTCGTCCACATTTAGCGATTTGGCCGCTACTGCTAGATCCTTGAAAGCTTGGCTTACTTCTGACTCGACTTGACGCTCAGTATCTCGTTCTAAACCCATATTTTTGTGCGCGCACCCTGTAATAGTGAAGAGAGAAATGAATAGCAGTGTCTTTAACATATTTCGGTTGAAATATTCCATATGATTTGTAATTTAGTTGAAGCACTAAGGGACTAGCCAAGGAGCTGTCCGACCATTCTATCGCGCACAAACATATCTCAATTTAAGCTGCAGATCAAACGAAGCAAAGAGTAATACTATGTTTTAAGTGCATAAGCTAACGACGTTTGCCAAAGGTAGTTTTCTTGGGTAGATTGATGACATCAGAAAGTTTAGCCTCACAACATACTAGACTGACTTTCTAAAGAAACTACAAAACGTTGATCCCCTGCCCTAAACGAAACTGACGAGTAAATCCAATTCCATGAAATATGAGACCATAGAAGTTACCGCAGGTAGTTACCGGTTCCATTGCCTCAGTAAAGGCGAAGGCCCCTTAGTTTTATGTTTGCATGGCTTTCCAGATTATCCTGGTTCTTTTACCGGCCTACTGAGTGCACTCGCAGGCGCCGGATATCGTGCAGTGGCGCCCTACCAACGCGGTTATCATCCAGACACCCTGAGTGCAGAGAATCGCTACCAGACTATTGAATTAGCCCAAGACGCACTGAACCTTATCAGCGCTTTGGGCTACGAAAATGCCGTTGTCATCGGTCACGACTGGGGCGCTTCAATCGCGAGCGGCGCGGCCTTGCTGGAACCCGAAAAGGTGCGCGTACTTATCACCGCGGCAGTACCTTACGGTTCGAAGCTGCCCGAAGCACTGCTCATCGATCCAGAACAACAACGGCGCAGCTGGTACATGTTTTTCTTTCAGACCGCGCTCGCCGAAATGGCCGTCAGCTACGACAACATGGCGTTTATTCGGCGACTATGGCAAGACTGGTCGCCCGGCTGGAACTTCACCGAAGAACAATTTACTAGGGTGACCAACACCCTCGCACAACCTGGCGTGCTCGCCGCGGCACTAACTTACTACCGCTGCGCGCTAGACCCTGAGTATCAACACGCAGATGTTGCCGCACTCCAAGCCCGAATGGGCGAAAACATCCGTGTGCCCACGCTGCATTTGCATGGTGGCAAAGATGGTTGCATTGGCATCTCTACCACAGAGGGCATGGCCAGTAATTTTAGCGGCCCTTTCGAATTGGAGCTGATGCCACACGCCGGCCACTTCCTACACCTAGAAGACCCCAACTTTGTGCACAAGCGCGTGCTAGAGTTTCTGGCAATGTACGATGCCGCCCTCTAGCGGCCACCAATCTGTACACTTCGGGTCTGGTGCAATAGTGCAACACACCCTTGTATCTTCTAAGCCTTACCCTATTCTATTACAACAGCTAAACTAGGCAATTTGCTGTCGTTTATAGCGCTTAACAATTCGGCATTTGTAGGGAATTTTTTCAATAGCTCAATGAGTCTTTCAGCACTTTGTAGAGGTTTTAGGTTTATAAGTGCCCTCCTCAAGACTCTTACGTTTGTTATGTCTTTCGAATTTAGAAGCAGCTCCTCATGGCGCGTACTACTCTTTGCAATATCCAGCGCAGGGAACATGCGTTGATCCGCAACATCTCGCGATAAAACAATTTCCATATTACCCGTGCCCTTGAACTCCTCAAATATCACCTGATCCATACGGCTGCCGGTGTCAACCAATATGGTCGCCAGAATGGTCAGCGAGCCGCCATTCTCAATGTTTCTGGCCGCGCCAAACAGTTTCCGAGGTATCTCCATGGCTCTGGCGTCCAGCCCACCGGAAATGGTGCGGCCGCTGCTCTTTCGCTCTGCATTGTGTACTCGCGAGAGCCTTGTAAGAGAGTCAATGACAATCATCACATCATGGCCTTCGCCAGCTTCGCGGCGGGCGGTTTTAAGAAGTTCGTTGGCAACACGCACATGCTGCTCATAACTTTCGTCGGAAGATGAGGCGTGCACATTTGCTGGTACACTGCGTTTAAAGTCTGTCACCTCTTCAGGGCGCTCATCAATGAGCAAGGCATAAAGCTTTATCTCAGGATAAGCTTCACCCACTGCTTGGCAAATATGTTTTAACATCGTTGTTTTCCCCGAGCCCGGAGGCGCAACAATTAAGCCTCGCTGGCCACGGCCAATCGGCGTGATCAAATCAATGGCTCGGGTAGTAGCTTGTTGAGAGCCTAATTCTAGGCGGATGCACGGCGAGGGATTAATGGCTACGCCATTTAAAAAGCGCGCCTCTGGGTCAGAATCAGGCGCTATTTCTTCCACCGCCTCAACAGGTTTAGTGTCTTTTTGCCTTTTTACTTTCAAACTTAAGGTTTTTCTGGTCATGATATCGCTATATAACTCTAGTTAGATGCGTGTGTTACGCCCAGCTTTAGCTAGTTTAACCGGGAGAGAAAATGCCTTTCCTCAAGCTAATTTTGGGTTTTGAAATGTATACTTATTTGCTATGAGTATCAACGAGTTATGGAATTCTTCTACTATTTTTAGACAGAGTTCACGAGCTCCGTTCACAAGGCCCATTTGGTAGCCCCCCTTACAAAATAAAGGACCAATATAGCGAAGACAGCGACATTGCCAGCAATGTCGCTTGAGCCGTGTAGGGTTTGATAGAAAGCGGCTGCAATTCGCTACAAATATCGATATTAATGTCTAAACTAGAATGAATAAGGCAGCAAAGCGTCTCTTAGAGCAGACTTAAGGTTCAATTGGCATGACCATGTGGTCTAGGTCCATTTTCCGGTCACCTGCATATAGAGTTGCCGAGCGAACTTACTTTTTCCTACTGTTTATTATTGTATCCGGAAATTTATGCTGACAATCACTCGCCTCATCATTTTGCCGCTGTTCTTTATCTTGCCTTTAGCATCGGCCCAAGATAAAGGTTTGGACTCATTATATCGTTTTACACTGCAAGAGTTGCTGGATATAAAAGTTTCCGTCGCGTCTACGGATTTGGAAACGGTTGTTGGAACCCCGGCAATAGTCTCTCGATACAATCGCACTGATTTAGAAAAAATGGGCATAACGACATTGAGGGAAATGTTTAACTTCATTCCGGGTGTTATTATCCAGGATTCTTTGCCAGGCTTTGCGTCAGTGCAAATCAGAGGTGTAGACGAGACCTTTAATCAAAAAGTACTTTTCCTGCTGGACGGTGTTCCATACCACCAGCCGTCTCATTCAATCGTTCCAATGGAAGGCATTCCCTGGGAGTCAATTTCACACGTGGAGGTTATACGAGGTCCTGGCGCAGTTTTTTACGGCAGCCAAGCCTCAGGCGGAGTATTTAATGTAATCACTAGAACGGATACGGGTAATAATTCAGTATCACTTAAAATTGGTACTAATGAACTTTATGAAGGTAGTGCCTATTACAATACTGAGCTGCCAAATGAGTCTTCGTTTGCCTTTGCAGCTGAATACAGGTCAGAAGACGGCTACACCGTCAGATATGAAGAAAACTTTCCAGGCTTTGGGATAGTGAGTGATGAGGTCGCTCGGTATTTAGAAAGACAGTCGGGAATTCTACGCTATACGAAAGGAGAATTTTCTCTTCAGTTTCAGGCCTTTTCTGATACCACGGTGGGAATAAACGATGGTTTTATTAACGAAACTACCCTGCAACCCTTTATTACGAGCACCAAGGGCCAATTAATTCACGTAGAAAACACCTGGAACACGGATAATAGCAGAGCGACAATTTTTGCTGATTATAATTATTACACTTTTGAGTTTCAAATTGAAAATCTTTTCGCACCTGGAACCCACGCTCTGGCAACCAAGGATGGGGATGGAAAGAATGACTATAGATTTAGATATGGAGGAAATGTTTCCTACAAGATCAATCAGGCGCTAGGTCTAGCGTTGGGCGCCGAACAGGAAACTCGCTCAACGGATTCTTATCGATTTTATTTTCTCGAGAATCAAAAAACACCTTTAGTAACATTGCTCGAGAAAGGTAAAACTGATGAATTCTCCGCATACATTCAATTTGATTACACCTATTTAGATTGGCGATTTCTCGCGGGTGGGCGATTTACCGATAATGAGGTGAGTGGCAAAAAGCACACACCCAGAGCAGCAGCGGTATATAAAATAGACGAACACCAGTCAATTAAAGCACTCTATTCTACAGGATTTAACTCGCCCAATTTTTCACAAACCAGCCTTGGCCCTCATAGAGAAGCCTCTTCAATAATTGGGAATGCTTCATTGACGGCTGAGGTCGTCAAAACCATAGACCTAGCCTACTCTTATTCGAAATCGAATATATTATTTGTTGCCAATGTCTATTCTCTAGATGCGGAAGACTTTATTGTTAGAAAGTTTAGCGATTCTCTAGGCACAATATCGTTTTTTAATGATGGAAATTTTAAACGTAAAGGTGCGGAAATTGATTTTCAGATCGCCAGTCAACGAAGTAAATTATTTTTAAATTTAGCCTATCAAAAAGAAGGCAATAAAATTGACCTTGATGATCCTGCTGCGTTTAACAC
>Ga0209495_1002871_pt1 | contig 10938 bp, 13 predicted proteins | sample EN1Hudsemesocosm_FD_184629 | JGI IMG/M metagenome (GOLD analysis project Ga0209495, IMG submission 184629) | Methane-oxidizing microbial communities from mesocosms in the Hudson Canyon - EN1E Hudson Canyon (SPAdes) (version 2) | ecosystem: Environmental > Aquatic > Marine > Cold seeps | place... | reverse complement strand
ATGAGCAGAGCAAGAAACTTAGCAAGCCTACTAGACTCTGGCGGTGATGTATTAGCATCCGCACTAGACAACGCAGTAGGCACAACAACAGACGTTCATTCCTTTAAGGTGGACTCTAATAGCAACTTATTATGGGAACACGGTGCTAGTTTAAACGTCCGAGATGGCAACAACTCTGACGCATACGACATCATTATCATGGGGTCTACAGACCAATCTTATTCCGTTGATTCCAACGGTAATCTTATATGCACATTTTAGGGAGAACTTCTGAATGGCAACAGTTAATTTAGGCAGGGTAAAACCTGTATGGAAAAATACATGGACTGCATCTACAGCATACGTTGTTGATGACATTGTTCGTGATGGAGTTACATCCTACATTTGTATCAATGCCCACACATCAGGTGCATCGTTTGCAACAGGAAGTGATTGGCAGGTTATGTCACAAGGTTCTAATGTTGGTACTGGTAGTGCAGGGCAAGTCTTAAAGACTAACTCGGCAGGTAATGGTATTGAGTGGGGCACGGATAAAGGAGGTGCGCTTCTTCAAGCGAAGTCATTCACCTATACCAACAGAGTAGCGTTAGGAAGTACAAACCAAGATTGGTATGAGTATGGCACGTTTTCTAAGATATCTCCTACATCTACTCTCATTGTTGCCTCCTCCACATCAGGGCATGGTGATTCGGCTGGTTCTTGTGGCGTAGGGCTTAGGATTGGAACTACATATAGATACGGTTCTTATGACTACTCTCAGACATCTAACAGTAAAAGCACCAGCAATAACTATAACTTTGGAACAATGGGAGGGACTACAGGCGTAGCTTGGGGTGTGTCTTGGGGTTGGAAGGTTGGTGACAGTTCTACAGGTAAACCTTTTCATGTCTTGAATCCAAACTCTGCCGATGACAATCGTAACCAACAAACAACATCAACTATATCTATTTGGGAGGTAGAAGCATAATGGCTAATTTTGACGAGGTAGTAAGTTATTCTGAAAACTTTAATGGTTACACAGGAAATCCACCCACAACAGAAACAGAATATTTAGCGTTAGCCTGTTGGAAAGACGCTTCTATCGCCCCACCTTGGAGTGAAGTAGCCCTCAGTATGGGTGTAGTAGGGATGCAGCAATCAAGGAAAGTAGAGTACCCAGAAATAGGTGACCAACTAGACGCTCTATTCCACGCAGGAGTCTTCCCACCAGAAATGGCATCGCAGATTCAAGCTGTGAAAGATAAGTTTCCTAAAGCATAAGAGGTAACCCTTGAACGACGCCAAATGTACGGAGCTAGAAACGATCATCAAGGTGCACAGGACCCGCATCGATGAGCTAGAAAAGCTCCTAGATAATATCCATACTCAGCTAACGCAAATCAAGGCGTGCGCATACGGCGCATGCGGTTACGCGGTCGCAACACAGATGGGCATCATTGATGCCATCACAATGAAATGAGCATCTGGACGATATTGAAAGACCTCCTCGCCTACATCGCTTTAGCGACTGTAGGGGCGGTGGTCGCCACTTCCTTCTTACATCATATCCTGGAGATTTACTATGTTTGAAAGCGCACTACAGATCGAAGCGGTGCCAGGAGAGAACTTCTATATCCTATCCGCCAATTTCACATACACCTGTTACGACGGCCACATGGTCACGGTACCGCAGGGGTTCAAGACTAATTTCGCGAGTGTGCCGCGGCTTGCTAAGTTTTATATAGACGACGATGACTGGCAGATACGAGAGCCGTCGGTTATCCACGACTACCTATATAGCGCCGATTCTAAACCGCTGGGTTATACCCGTAAAGAGGCGGACGGAGTCCTGTTTGAAGGGATGGTCGGGCTAGGCATGCGCCGATCTAAAGCGGTACTCATATATTATATTTTACGACTATTCGGAGCGGCTAACTATGAAGCTAGGTAACTTAATTTTGATACTGGTGGCGATCACGCTATCGGGCTGTTCGGCAGGTGCGGTAATCAGCAAGAGTGCCGATTTCGCCGTGTCTAAATATTGTAAAGTCCCAGAAGGAGGAAGAAAGGCTCTTCGCAAGGTTGTCGGTCGGGCTGTGTCTCCAAATTCCATTCGAATAGAATGCGCTGACTGATGGCTAATTTCCATGTACCTTTCTTCGAGGGGTTAACCCCTAAGAAAGAGCCTCTATTATTGAAAGATACTGAGGCGACCACGTGTGAGAACGCACGGTTAGATCGAGGCCACCTAGAACCCTGGAGAGGGCTCAAAGCGGAAGGGAGCACCGGCACCGGAGCCAAGACTATATTTAAGTATGGGTCCCAGTGGTTGCACTGGTCGAATACGGTAGATGTAGTTAAGACCCCCGTCGTAGCTGACGAGTATGACCGGATCTATTTTACCGGTGACGGGAACCCTAAGTATACGTACCAAGGTCGACCTTCAGCGGCAGGTGCGGCTAACGGATTCCAACTAGGAATCCCAGCGCCTAGCGCTACGGTCTCAGCCGTATCATCTCAGACTTCTGGGTCATTCGAAGAGGACCGATACTACGTCTTTACGTACGTGAGCCCGTTAGGCGAAGAGGGGCCGCCCAGTGCGCCAAGCACTAAGATCACGGTAGCCGATAGTGCATCCGTAGCCGTCACGTTTACGACCGAAGCTATAGGTTCTTATAACCTAGGTACGGGGGCGCATCGACGGTTGTACAGAACGGGAACGGGTACAACATCTACTGAGTACCAGTTCGTAGCAGATATAGCTATTGGTACGTTAACGTATTCGGATACTAAATTACTTGAGACGCTCGGTGAAGTTCTACCCTCGATATCGTGGGATCCACCCCCTCATAGCGGTACAGCGGGGCTAGGACCGTTACAAGGTATAATTACACTTACTAATGGGTTCTTAGCGGGGTTCGTTGGTAACACGTTATGCTTCAGCGAACAGTACATGCCGTCCGCGTGGCCGTCCCCTTATAGAATGTCATTCGATAGTGATATCGTAGGGTTAGGAGTCGCAGGAAATTCGGTCATAGTGCTGACAGAAACCTACCCGTATATGGTGAGCGGGGGTTCGCCCATAGAAATGGGTGCGGTTCGTATCGAGTCGGCGCAAGCGTGCGTTAATAAAGCGTCGATAGTCGACGGTGGGGAGTACCTTATCTACGCTAGTCCAGATGGATTGATGGGTGTAAGTGAGGCAGGTGTAAAGAACCTAACTGAAGCCATTTTAACCCGCTCGCAGTGGGAGACTTACAGCCCCGATACCCTCGTCGGGTTATACTACGAGGATATGTATCTAGGCGTATCTAGCACTGGGGCGTTCTTTATCGATAGGGCGGGAACACTCACAGATCTTACAGGATTGACCTTAGTATCGGGTGTCAACGATCTACTCCAAGACAAGCTCTATGTACTACTCTCCGGAGGGGTTATTAAAAGTTTCAACGAGGGTACTGCATTGTCCGCGAAATGGAAAAGTAAAACGTTTCGGTCTAGCAGACCGTCCTCGATCGGCATGTGTGAATTAGAAGTCGATGGGTCCACTACGTTTAAGTTATACGGCAGTAACGGGGCGCTCAAACACACCCAGTCGTTTACGACAGGCATCCATAAGTTCCGAACACCGTCGGGCGAATTATCTAACGATTGGGCGTTCGAAGTCAGTGGTACAGGAACGGTTAAATACGTGACATTAGCATCTACGACAATGGAGTTGGTTAGTGGCTAAATTACCCGCAGTTCCATCCGGGCTATCTACAGGACTTCGTAACTTCTTATCCGCGTTAACTACATCGGTTAAAACGATCAAAGCGGATTCGCAGGCGGCAAGGGTCGCGTCGGCGCAGGCGATGAACGTCCTATCGAATGCGCAAATGGTCAGCTCTACTATCCCGCCCGCGCCTACGGGGGTCACGGCTAGTGGGGCGTTCACATCGGTGATTGTAGATTGGGACGAGCACCACTACGTTGAGTTCTCATTCGCAGAGGTGTGGAGGTCTACGACTAACGTACTATCGACCGCGGTGATAGTAGGTACTACTAACGGCCTAGTTTATACCGATGAGGTAGGGTACGATAAAACGTATTATTACTGGGTCAGGTTTGTATCGTACTCGAATGTTAACGGACCTTATGGCGGGCCTAGTAGTACGTCCACTGAGGTTAATATCTCAGCGGTCCTTGCGACGCTAAATGACGCTATTTCTCAGTCGGCATTAACGGCTTCGTTACAGACAGAGATAGGTAAAATACCAGGCATAGCGGCGAACGCATCTAACATTACTACTCTACAGTCGTCAGTGGGGAGTAACACTACATCCGTTCAAACCAACGCAACTACGATCAACGGGCTCGAGGCCCAGTACACGGTCAAGATCGATAATAACGGAGCCGTTTCGGGCTTCGGTTTAGCGTCTACGACGACCGGCGCTACACCCACATCCGAGTTCTATGTTAATGCGGATAGGTTCGCTATTATCCATCCCACGCAATCTCCGAATCAGGTCAATACACCGTTTGTAGTGGATGGGAATAAGGTCTATATGGAGACCGCCTTAATCAAAGACGGGTCTATAGAGAACGCTAAGATTAAGAACCTAGCGGTTGACTCGGCTAAGATAGCTGACCTAGCGGTTACGACGGCTAAGATAACGGACGCGAATATTACCAACGCTAAGATAGCTAACGCGGCTATTACCACTGCTAAGATAGATACCGCGGCTATTACCACTGCTAAGATAGATACCGCGGCTATTACCACCGCTAAGATAGATACCGCGGCTATTACCACTGCTAAGATAGATACCGCGGCGGTAGACACCCTCCAGATAGCTGGTAATGCCGTAACTGTTCCTGTGAATGTTTTGCAGTCTGGCAGTGTAACTGCTTCAGCTAGAGGAACAGATGTCACATCTTGTCAAACGGCCGCCGCTGATTTCGGAGGACAACCGGTGGCGATCATGCCATCTTTTGGAAACTTGTTGTTCAGTAGAGGATACAGCCAGTTTGGTAATTCGGGAACTTGGGGTATGAGGGTATTGAGATTAAACTCATCCGGTGGGCTAGATGCATTCGTTGGAGAGCAAAAAATGGCTGGTGGGGGTTTCAGAGGAAGCAATGCAAACCTACCTCTAGGTCAGGTTGGTTCTACAGGAAGCGCTTATAGTAACAGAAGTGCTTCCTCTATATCTGCTGAACCATTCAATGCGATATTCTATGATAATCCACCAACTGGAACTTATAGCTATAGACTGGTTTTCAGGAGAGTTGCTCTTGGCGATACAACATCTACCCCTACAACAACCGCTTCAGGGATGAATAAGGGTAACTCCGGTGGCGCAGGTATCGGGTCTGATAATCTTTGTAGGATGATTATCCAAGATGCCGGCTTATTAGTATTAGGGGTGAAGAAATAATGAGTAAGGTTATAACAACATACGAGGTATCCACAGGGTCGATTACTTCCAGACATTCCGGGCCAACAACCGTGATAGATAACTACATCGCTTCTTTACCGGCAACTGAAGGTTACGTATTAGGAGATTACTCAGGTAACTCTCACTACATCCCTTCGGGGGCACCTACTGAGAAGCTGATAATGCCATTGGTGATAACTGAGGGCTTAGTTACAGGTATTCCTGTAGGCGCAGTGGCTAACATTGAGGGTCACAATGATACAGAAACCATCAACGATGGGGAGATAGACCTCAGAGGTAGTACTCCACAGGAATACATTGTTCAGATGGAGCTATTCCCTTATGTGAATACGGATATTACAGTGGAGGTGACGGTATGAAGTTAAATATACAGAGACACTACACAGATCTCCGCAGAGAATCCTACCCTCTAGTTAGCGATCAGCTCGATGCGCTATGGCACGCGATGGAGCGCGGAGACCTACCTAAAATACCAGAGTTTTACGACCCTATAAAACAAGTCAAGGATGACAACCCTAAATGAACAGATTATACCCTGCAGATGTTAGAGACCATTGGGACGATATTAAGCAAGACCTGACGGATCTACAAGAACGGTATGGGTACGAGTGGAGACCCGAGGACGTGTACCACGAGTGTCGAGTAGGTGACGCGGTATTGTACCTAGGGGATAAGCCCGGGTTCATAGTGCTTAAAGAGAACACGAACCCATACACGAAGGATAAAGAATTATTCATATGGGTAGCGTGCGCGCCAGGGATGGGTCATATAGATGAATATTACGATGATTACAGTGAGATCGCACGGTCGATAGGGGCGAAGGTGATGACGTGGTCGTCGCCAAGAAAAGCCTTCCAACGGTTAGCTAAAAAGAACCATTGGAAGATACGAACAACTATTTATGAGATGAAGGTGAAGTAATGGGCGGAGGCGGCGGTACAAAATACACAGGGAAGGATCACCCCGAGGAACGGGAACTAGCGAAAATAGCCAAAGAGCAGTGGGAAGAATATAAGACTAGATATATCCCTATCGAGAATGAATGGATGGAAAACGTTAAAGGGCTAGATAGTGAAGGGGCGCACGAAGGGACTCGAGGGATGGCGGGGGCGGAATTTCAGCACGCTAACCCAGACGGGGTCAATCGCATGCAACGAGGTATGGGTAGGGGGGACGCATATCGAAGAAGTAACGCGGCTTCAGAATTGGCGACCTCCGCAAATAACTTATCGCAGATTAAGAACCGAGCTAGCTTAGGGGTTACTGATAGGTATGTGCGCGGCATGGAGAACGTCATCGGTATAGGGCAGGGGGTTAAAACCCAGGGCTTACAGGGTTTAACCGATGTGGCTGAGCAGTCAGTCCAAGGTAGGATCGAGAATTCGAAGAACCGGTTTACTAGAGATCAAGGGTCGTTAGATTCTATGGGGTCACTAGCAGGCGGGGTATCCGCGTATGGACTAGGTAAGAGGAGTAAAAAATAATGGGCGGTGACGATCCAGAACAAAGAGAGAGTTTCGATAGAGTAGCCGCTAAAAAACGGGCGGACCTTACACGGGAGCAGTGGGACGATTATAAAAAACGATACGCCCCATGGGAAGATAAGCTTGTTTCATTCATCGACGACCCTAAAACGAAACAGGCGGGCGTAGATAGAGCTACTACGGCGGTTAACACCACGTATAAAAGCGGGTTAGGGCAGTACAATCGGAACAGGATGCGGTTAGGAGAGTCGACGAACAATACGGCGTTAGAGTCTCGGGAGTTAGCTCTGGGTAAAACCAAGTCGATGGCCCAAGCCGTTAACGACGCTAGATCGTACGCAGATGATCGACGCGAGAAAGTACAAACCAGCGGCCTAGGGTCCGCATCCAGTAAGATAAGAGGATAAGAATATGAGTGGACTTTTAGGTAGAGGGCAGCACAAGAAAGCCCAATCGAATCTACTGAGGGCGCAGGCAGGACAGCGGTCCGATATGATAGCGGCGGAGATAGCTAGAGATGAGGCTATGCGGGATGCGGCGGGCAGAGAGGCTGGCGGCACCGTTGTAGGGGCGGTGGCACCCATGGCTTATCAGTACGCTAAAGACAACAACATAATGGGCCTAGGCGCTGGGAATAAGATGCTCGGTTCTGCGGACTACGCTAAGATGAAAGCTAGCGTTGATGCGTTACCTGCGGATAAGTTAGGTAACGAGACGCGCGCGCTATTCAACTCAGAGTATTCGGAAATGACCAACGCGGATAAGTTTGGTCAATGGGTCGATAAGTCCCTCAATGATACAACCCAAACCTTGACCGGCACTCAAGCGCCGGCACCGGTTTCGGCCAATAGTCCAGTCGCGGATGGGGCGGTTAAATTACAGAACGGCCCTGCGGCTACTACTACGCCATTAACCCCCGAGGCAGGTTTAGGCGGTGAGCAACACCTTGTAAACGCCAGTGATATACCCTCCGACGTACCACTGGATGCCGTTCAATCGAAAGCGGGCGGCGCGTGGGAATCAGGGATGGGAGATTCGGCGGTTAAGGAAGTCACACCTGTCGACTCAATGGTGCAGTCTGGTATAAAACCGAACTCAGCCCAGATGGCGGAAGTGCCGGTACACCCAGGCGAAGTCACTATCGATTCCCCGGTCAATTCGTTTGCGAATTCCGACATAGGTGGGGCAGTTCAAGGCCCTCCGGATTTAACAGGACTGGGGGCCGAGGCCACTAAAGAAGCGGTCAACGCCGGTGCTAAACCGATTACTACGGCGGCCGCTAATGAGGCCGCTAAAACGGCCGTTGGGGAGACTACTAAAGCCGCGGCGGGGGAAGTGACCGCGAAAGTGGGTACGACGGTTGCTAACGAGGCTACGAAGCAGATTACGCAAGAGGTAGGTAAAGAAGTTACTAGTTCAGCGGCTCAGAACTTAGCATCTACGGCGGCGGCTAACGGCGTTAAAAGTGTAGCCACCTCGGCTACATCTAGTGTAGCGTCAGGCGCCGCAAGCATGGGTGTCGGTCTCGCGGCTGGGTTAGCTGGGGGCGCGATAGGCGAGGCGGTAGGCGGTAAGACCGGCGGTAAAATCGGTAGTACGCTAGCTTCGGCCGCGGCCGCAGGTATGATGTTGGGCCCTTGGGGCGCAGTGGCGGCGGTTGCGATCGCCGGTATCATGGAATTATTTTAGGGGATTAGTATGGCGAGTTTTAGTGAAGGGTTTTCGCGCGGGTTTAGTCTCGTTGATAAGGTTATGGCGCGGGAACAAGAGGAAGAAAGACAGAAGCGATTAGAGGCGGAGTCTAAGCGCCACTCTTTAGAGGTGGAGTCGCAAGGGCGGCAAGGCCTACAACTGCGGAAGCAGGAACAGAAGTTCAACCAAGAGGTCAAGTGGGAAGCCGAGAATGCCCGGGAAAATAAAAAATTAGATAACGCGACTCGCGTAATAGATGACACTTGGAAGATCAATAGCGGAAACCTAGATTTAAGGGGTCGAGCCCAAGATCTAAGTGAGGAAGATGCTACACATAGATGGGACCAATTCGAGAGAACGCAAAGTCTAGCGGAATTACGTCACCAGACTAGCATTGAGCAGTTCGAGAAGGAGTTTGGTCTACGGGATGATAAGGTTCGCCATGGGATGGGCATTTTAGATCAGCGGGCGGCTATAGAGCAGAACGTCGATGATCGAAAGGATTGGAAAGACGATAGGATGTGGCTACAGCACCTGATGGGTAACTGGATAACGGAAGGAGAGGCCCGGGCAGAACGCAGTGATCGTGCTGATAATGCAGAGGACCGTGCCGATGATCTGGCAGGCAACACTTTATTAAATAGTGAGCTTAACCGTGAAGAACGAAAACTCGTAGCCAAGCTATGGCTAGAGGATCGCGAGTACAAGAAAGGGAGGGACGCTAAAGCCGATGCGTTCGCCCAACAGACTTTTGGTATGAACTACGAGCAGTTTCAGGTACAGAATAAACAGTGGTACGACACGTTCAATCAAAGTAAGGAGGTGTCGGGTCGTCAGCTTAAAATGCAGGAATATCTGACGGGATTGAATGGGAAGATTAAAAAAGAAACGCTGATCGAAATGATGCGTAATAATGTAATCAACGGCCAGGCTTTCGACGAGACGCAGAAACAGTTCGCCTACGCTCAGACCCTTGAACTAGACCCGCGCACAGGTGAGATAGTTGGTGTAGACGTAAGTACTCCAGAGAAAATGGCCCTACTCACAGGCGCGTCGGGCGTGGACATGACGATACCTTTACAGAACAAGGCGGACTACGAGCATTCATTCTCAGTGATCAACGAGGGGGATTTCGGTTCGGACGAGTTTAAGGGGGCTATCAATCATATCTACGGTAACCAGATTAGTAAGTCAGTAGGCACTACAATCTCTAGAGACGTGTATGCGAAAATGCCGTTCGACGCTCAGGCTGAAACGGGGGAACAGAAGCCTCCGGGGTGGTCGTGGTTCGGGGACCTGAGTAACGCTAAACGCTTTGCGCCATCCATGAACAGCGGCTGGGAGAGCCGTATGAGTGATTATAAAACACCAACAGGGCCTCTCGGTAATGAATGGTCGATGTTAGGGTCTGAGCCGGGCCGACCTAAGACTGAGCATAAAGGTGTTAACTTAAAAGGCAGTAAAGTAGTAGGCGCTGCGTTCTCTGGTGTCCAGCCTTTACAGTTAGGGGCGGACGGTTCGGTTCAATCCCTCAACCCCGAAGCTTTAAGATCTGGCGGTAAGATGCAAGGTATCCCGATGATTACGACGTGGGTTGAGAAGGATGGTCAGCTATATTCGTATGACTCACCTATGACTAAAGGTCGCGGTAGCGGGCAAGGCGATCAGGTCGCCATGTCAAGCATGCAGGATTTCATGCGTAAGACTAAAGGTATGGAGCAAGTGATGACGCGGATACGTTTAGACGAGAGTCAGAAACGTAAGATTAGCGGGTCTCTCGCAGGCGCGGCCTATAAGGATAACTTCATGGGTCACCAACAGAAGATCTATGAGTCAATTTTTACTGTAAATGGTATGTCTTCGAAATCGGATCATGCTAAAGCGCTCATGGAATCAGTGGCGAATACTCACACGCTTAACGATGCGTCTTTTAAAAGTGTTTCCCGATCTATCGGGGCGGTAGGGGAGTTCGAGTCGTTCCGTAATGAGGACCAGAAGCTCGAGGTCATGAACGACTTCTATAGGGCCTTAAACAGTATACAGGGGAGTATGGATCGACTAGGGATGGAGTCGGACTTCGGTAAGATGAGTGTAAAATCACAGATGGAACTTATGCACGCATTCAAGAAGAGACGGAAGAAAGCTATTAAGAATAGCGAAACTATAGATCCTGCCGCATTTCTCCAAGACTGGATGTTCGATGTCCGGAAAAATCAAGCTGGTACATATAACGCGCCTGGAACACAGAAGCGTAAGCACGGGAACCCTAATCACGCGTTCAACTTCGGTGGTGAATGGAAGTGGGGAGGTTAAATCCTACCGTTTTAACATTTAAATAACTT
>Ga0209495_1002869_pt1 | contig 10952 bp, 10 predicted proteins | sample EN1Hudsemesocosm_FD_184629 | JGI IMG/M metagenome (GOLD analysis project Ga0209495, IMG submission 184629) | Methane-oxidizing microbial communities from mesocosms in the Hudson Canyon - EN1E Hudson Canyon (SPAdes) (version 2) | ecosystem: Environmental > Aquatic > Marine > Cold seeps | place... | reverse complement strand
AAATAAATGAGTGCATTGATTTGTGGATCTATGGCTTACGACACAATTATGGTGTTTCAAGACCAATTTAAAAACCATATTCTGCCTGATAAAGTACATATGCTGAATGTGTCTTTTTTAGTGCCGGTTATTCGTAGAGAGTTTGGTGGTTGTGCTGGAAATATTGCGTATAACTTAAAATTGTTGGGTGAAACACCTAAAATTATGGCGACGGTTGGTCATGATTTTGAGCCGTATGCACAGTGGTTGAGTCAATGTAAAATTTCGAGTGACTACATTAGCAAGTTAGATGATCATTACACTGGGCAGGCATATATCACTACTGATCGGGATGATAATCAGATTACCGCTTTTCATCCAGGAGCAATGAATGAGTCACATGTTAATTCAGTGTCCCAAGCATCTGGTATCGAAGTAGGTATTGTTTCCCCTGATGGAAAATTAGGTATGCAGCAGCATGCTCAAGAGTTTGTTGAGGCTGGTATTCCATTTATTTTTGATCCAGGTCAAGGTATGCCGATGTTTAGTGGCGAGGAATTACTGGAATTATTAGAGCTGTCAACTTGGGCAACCTTTAATGATTATGAATCGGAACTAATGCAAGAACGCACGGGTTTAACTTTAGAGCAAATTGCTGAAAAAGTTGATGCTCTAGTTATTACTTTAGGCGGGCAGGGTTCAAAGATTTATAGCAAAGGTGAGTGTATTGATATTCCTTCGGTTAAAGCGAAAGAATTAAAAGACCCAACAGGCTGTGGCGATGCGTTCCGCGCTGGTCTTCTATTTGGTATTTTGAGTGAATATGATTGGGCAACTACAGGTCGTATTGCGTCATTATTGGGTGCGATAAAGATTGAGCATCATGGGACTCAAAACCACAGCTTTACTATGGTGCAATTTAAGCAACGTTATCAGGATAGTTTTGGTGTGTCGTTTTAGGGGGATTCTTTAAACGAGGGATTAATTACTCTTGTAGAGCGTGGCTTTAGCTTGCTAATGCCACCTCACCCCAACGCTCTCCAGCAGAAGAGGGAGCTATCCTGACATGCAGCTCATTGTGTTTTAATGTCAAAAAGTTGTGTAGATTCTTATGCTCTAAAGGCGGGCTGAAGCCATGCTCTAAAAGTATAACTAATGTCCCGCCTTAAATGAGTAGCCTATGTATTCCATAAAAAAACTTAGCTTTAATTCGCTAATACTACTTGTATTGACTTGCTTGTTGATGTCAGTAGCTTTTGCGCATGGTGTTGATGCAAATACCAAACAGTTTTTATTGGCTAACCAAGGCGTCGCTATCGGGCCTTTTCTATATATCGGAGCGAAGCATATGGTCACTGGTTATGATCATCTATTGTTTTTGCTCGGCGTTATTTTCTTTTTGTTTCGTACGCGGGATATTGTCCGTTATGTCAGTCTATTTACTTTAGGGCATAGTCTCACGTTGTTTTTAGGAGTGTTAGGCGATGTTGCTATTAATGCTTATTTAATTGATGCGATTATTGGTTTATCGGTGGTTTATAAAGGTTTTGATAATTTAGGAGGCTTTCAGCGTGTGTTTGGAGTTCAACCTAATACTCAGGTTGCCATTTTGATTTTTGGTTTATTTCATGGATTGGGGCTGGCGACAAAATTACAAGACTTTGCTTTACCACAGCAAGATTTATGGAAAAACCTACTGGCTTTTAATGTCGGGGTTGAGCTAGGGCAAATTTTTGCCTTATTGTTTATTTTATTGGTTTTGAATATTTGGCGGCGTTTTGACAGTTATTACAGTTTTGCTGTCATCACTAATACTTTGTTAATGAGCGGTGGTTTAATTTTATTTGGCTATCAAATGGCTGGCTTTATCCTAGCGGTGTAATGTTTATGAGTGAAACAAATATTCCTGTGCAATCTTTAAAAACGCTGATTATTACTATGATCAGTGCGGTATTACTTGCCTTTTTTGTTTTAATAGCGATTGTTGGACCGGCTGAATATGCGATTGATCCAACGGGGCTGGGAAAAGCGCTTGGTTTGACTGTATTGGCTCAACCAATAGAACAAAGTCAGAAATCAGTGCTTGCCTGCCCGACGGGTAATGACTTGCTAGATTGGCAAGATATAGTGATGATTACTATTCCTGCAGCTTCAGAATTAGAATATAAGTTCTATTTGGATCAACAGGCTGAAATGGCGTATGCATGGGCAAGTGATGGCGCTCAATTATATTTTGATTTTCATGGCGAACCAGTCGGTAATAAAACGGGCTATTTTAAAAGCTACCAAGAAACCACGGCTAGTAAAGCAGAAGGTGTGCTAGTTGCACCGTTTACTGGAACGCATGGCTGGTATTGGAAAAATGAAAGCTCAAAACCCGCTACCGTGACTTTGAAAACTAAAGGGCAGTATCGGATTAAGGGGCTGATTTAATGTGCCTCTGCAACAATTAAGTTCTTGCCGCACGTGAAACTTTATCGTATGGCTCTGGAAACGCTTTTGTAGCTCCAGTTTGCACGCGCAATTTATCAAGTAGTGTATGATCAAACATCTCGCGGAATTCTTCGCGGGTCTGAAAGGTATCAGCATATAAAGCTTGAAAGCCGCCCATCTCGCGCATCAAAGCTTCTAGTTTACGAGTGGTCTCCTTAGAGTTGTAATTTTCTACATTGGGTTCGCCGTAAATACCAACATCAACAAACATTTGTTCGTTAGGTTGGGGGTTAACCATGCCGCGTATCGGTGTATCGAAGACACGCATAGGGCATAACCATAAAGGATGAAAGTCCACTTCTTGTTTAAAATAGGAGAGTGATTTATCCAGATTAGACAGAGGTAATAGGAAGTCCTGATCCATGTGGTGAGCATCATAGAGTTTATGTAGCGCTTCGGTCTGAGTGAGCTTTAATAAAGAAACCTCGGGTGGCGACATCCAGCCTAATAGGTAGCGGAACCAAGGACTATTACCAAAGGGTATGATGAGTGTCATTTCCCAGAATAAGGAGCGCGTGTGGCGGTGATAATAATGACGTAAAGGAATCCATTCTTCTTGTTCTTTATCTTGTTTTAATATATCGCGTACATGTTCATAAAACCAAGGTTTCCAAAAGTTATTGATGGCATTTTTAGTTTTTCCTGAAGGTACTTTATCAGAAAAATTACCCAACATTAAAACACCTTCATGTTCGGAATACATGAGTCCTTCAATGAAATCATAGGCTTCATTAGCAGGTTTTAGGGATTCTTCGGTAAAGCGTTCGATAAAGGCGAGTTTACTCTTAAAGGGAATATAAGACAGCTGCACATAATCTTTGCTAGGGACAATTTTAATTTCTGCACAGACTAGAAAACCTAATGAACCGTAAGACCAAGGGATAGCATAAAATAGTTCGCTATTTTCTTCTTTTGAACATTTAACTAACTCGCCATCAGCGGTGACAATTTCTAGGCTTTCACAGATAGACTGAAATAGGCCGTATTTATGTGAGCTAGACTCAATACCAAAGCCATTAATCAAACCACCAACGGTTAAGGCATCTAATTCAGGCACAACAGCTAGAGACCAGCCTAAGGGTTTTAAGAGAGCAGAAATTTGTCCCATATTAGCCATAGGCTCAAGTCGTACCGTACCTTTTTTTTCATCAATTTCTAAAATGTCCATTAAGTTAACATCAACTTGATAATGGGTTTTTTTATAATTTCCTTGTTTGTGTGACATTGCTTGCCAGCCAGGTCTAGAGGTACACATCGGGATTTCGCCACCGGTTTTTTGTTGCCAGGCTTTGACTTGCTGTTGCACTTTTTTGACTTTATCATCATGTTTATCTGGCGCACTGTTTAGCCAAAAAACTAAGCGATTGCGGGTGTTCATATAGGCTTTAAAAACCAAGGATGCCGGCAATAAAAATAGGACGACAAACAAACCGCGATATTTGATTAAAAAATTTAACATGGATTATTCCTCCAGATATTTGATTAAAGGTATTAACTGTTACCTTGAAATAAACTTAAATTTCACCCCAAAAAGGTAGCTGTTTTTTTGGGGAGGGGCTGATAACCGGACTGTTTCTATTTGATTTTAATGCAGTTGCGCCCATTATGCTTTGCGTCATACATGGCGCTATCAGCAACTTCGACCATTTCTTGGAAAGTGGCGAAACTAGGCCTATATAAACTAACACCTATACTCACGGTAAGCGCGTGTTCATGAAAGCGATGGCTGAGAATGATGCCCTTACGCTCAATTTCTTGGCGGATACGTTCTGCGTAACTATAAGCGCCTTGCTTATCGGTATTGCGCAGTACAAAAACAAATTCCTCACCGCCATAACGACCAATAAAATCGCTAGGGCGTGTTAGTGTGCGCATAATTTGTGCAACGATTTTGAGTACATCATCACCTGCTTGGTGGCCGCAAGTATCATTAAATTTTTTGAAGAAATCAATATCAATAAAGCCAACAGCAACCTTGCTAAGTTGCTCAGGTTTTAACTCAAAAGTTTGAGTTAAAAAATCAGTGACCATGCGTTTATTTAGTAACCCAGTTAATGAGTCGAGTTCCGCTCTTTTCTTTTCTAGTTCAAAACGTTTAGCATTTGCTAAGGCGACCCCCAACTCATGAATGATAGGAGTGATTTGGTCTATGCAATGTTCTGTTATTGGCGTATTTGTTTCGTGCTTATCTACATACAGCAGCGCTACGAGTCGGTTATGACTTAATACGGGGACAATAAGAAATTCGTCAACATCAAAGTGTTTGAGAATCGAGCTGTTTTTATCGTTATTGGTGTTAATAATGATAGCGTTACGTTCACGTAAACTGTTTAAAATAGTACTGGGTAGTTCATCAAGCTTGATATTGAAGGCTTGTAAGCTATTTTTATCAAGTGTTTCTGGCCATGTATAAGAGGCTGCTAAACTACGTTGTTTGGGGTTAATATCAAGCATAAGTAAACGTTCAAAAGCAAAATCTTTTTGAATGACGTCTAGTGTCCACGGAACTATTTCATTGGGGATTAGGCTTTTGTGGGGAGTAGTCAGACTGGTAATGGAAATATTATCAGTGCGCGTCGCTGAGTTACCATTGCGTTTGTTATGAGTGCTTAGCAGTAGTGTTGTTTGCACTAATGCGGCGCGCAAGCGATTTACATTAGGGAACTGTATACCATAAAATTCACGTGTATGTTGCATCTCCTGGTCAACATGATTGAGCAAAGTTTCCAAGTCTAGTTTTTCAATAGCAAGGTATTTGGAAGTTTCTGAGTGAAGTTCAGGTGGGTTGTTAAGCGCAACAGAGCCTATACCTTGTAACCACGCAATATAGTTAGCAAAGTTAACAATCGCAATATCCCGCTTATAAATGGCAAAAGGGCTATTGTCATCAGGTAACTCATGATGACAATAAACGATAGCGCTAATTTGCTCGGGAATACCCCATTGCTGACAGAATGAATAACCCATTTCAGCATGGTTTAAGCCGAAGAAGTCATGTTCGCCTAATAAAGTAGGTTGTTCATCATTTTTACAGGCAAGAATAAAGTCGCTGTAGCTCACTTTTCCGTGTGTCTCTAAAACTATTTTACCTATATCGTGCATCAGCCCTGCTGTATACATAAGGTCAGGGTCTGGGTGCTTTAGTGCGGTGGCTATGGCACGACTAAGTGAGGCTACAAATAAGCAATGCTGCCAGAAGAATAGCTGATCAAATTGTTGTTTAGATTTGTGATCTATAAGCTTATTGTAAAATAATTGATTTAATGCTAATTGTCGTACCGCCGAAAAACCCAAAATATTCACCGCACGCTTAATTGACGTGATTTTATGGGGTAAGGCAAAGGCAGCAGAGTTAACGTTACGTAGCACTTTTGCTGTTAGTGTCGGCTCGGTTTCTATTAGCAGAGATAAGTCACCTACATTGGTATTTTCATCATGGGTTAACCGTAACAGTTTAATCGCTACAGCAGGGATGACCTGCAAGCTATTAACTTTATGTTTCAGTATTGCATCAGCTGCTTGGTTAATAGCTAAGGCATGATGAGAAAAGTCGGTCATGATCAATGAAGTAGTGGTGAAATAAGAAGAGCTTTAAGTTTATCAGGAAATAGATGAATTGTTTTGAATATGTGTATTAATGTAGCGCAGTTACTGAAAGTTCTCAAAGTGACGGATAATTCGATTGTTATCTTGGGTGAAGAGTAATATTCTATTAGAGTATGATGGAAATTAACTAATTTTTTTACTGTTTAAAACTTAAATTGGTCGCCTTAATTAGCTTGTAATCTTTAAGGTTTTGATGAGTAATAATCGATCAATTAAGATTTGGGCAAACTGTTTTTAAAGGATATTTGTATGATACGTATATTTTTGTTTGTTGTAGCTATGTTTTCTAGTGTGAATTTATTGGCTAAAGAGGTGACTTTTACCACTGTTGATAATGCTAGTATTCAAGCTGATCTTGTTTTGCGGGGTTCAGAAGGTGTTATTTTGGCACATGGAGCTGCATTTGATAAAGATAGTTGGGGGAATATCCAGACTCGGTTAATTGATAAAGACTTTACTGTTTTAGCCCTTAATTTTAGAGGTTATGGGCAATCCACTTTAGGTGATAAGCCAGGTGCTTTATACGAAGATATTTTAGCCGCGGTGCAGCTTCTAAAAGAGCAGGGCATGACTAGGGTTTCAATATTAGGTGCAAGCATGGGCGCAACAGCGGCTGCTGAAGCAAGTGTTGAATCTGAAGATAAAGATATAAATCGAATGATTTTATTGTCTCCTGCTTTTATTGCTGAGCCAGAAAAGTTAAAGGGTTACTTATTGTTTATTGCTAGTGAGGAAGAAGCCTCGATTTCTGCCATTAAAGCTAATTTTGATAAAGCACCTAATAATCCGAAAGTTCTTGAGTTATTGAGTGGTAAGGAGCACGCCCAATATATTTTTACTACTAAACAAGAGAGTATTATTAACCACCTTATTTTGACTTTTTTCAGGAAAGATAGCTTTATTAAGAAAGAAGTAGTTGAGACACCAGAAGTCTTAAAGCAAGAAGATACGCTTAAGAAACCAGTGGTAGAGCAGCAAGATGAGTAGTCAACTATTGAGATTTTTAAAGCACACTGCACCGTTGTTTATTCTGATGATCAATAGTTGTGCAATTGATTTAAATGAGGGCGCCGGTATTGTGCAGCTTATTTATGTACAACCTAAAAAAGAAGTCTGCCAGTTTATAGGGCAGACTTCATCTTCTGATGGCGGCATGGTTTCAGGTGATTTTATGTCAGATGCTGATATTCATAAAGGTGCGGCTAATCAAATGAAGAATAAAGCTTATGAGATGGGCGGTAACCTTGTCTATATACATCAGCAATTTAATGAAAATGCCAAGTTAACTAGCACCAAAACTAAGCAAACCATGATGGGTTTTGTTTATCGTTGTGATGGCCTTAAACAAGCTCAGCCAAAAGATACTCCGGAGTAATTTCAGTGATTTTAGCTTCAAGCATTTTATTTTCTAATGACTGGCTATTATCTATAATCGCGGCAACGCGCAAATAATTGGGTGTGTAACCAAATACTTTATGACTTTGTGCGTTGAGTTCTTCCTTGTGACCTTCCCATAAGACTTCAAATGATTGGCCTTGGTTTTGGCTGAAAAAGTCCTGTTTCATTTCTTCCGCGAGTTTATGTAGTTGCTGACTGCGCTGCTTTTTAATCGCATTAGGCACTTGCTCGGGTAATGTCGCTGCTTTGGTATCAGCACGCATCGAGTAAGTGAAAATGTGAATATGTCCGAAGCCAATGCTTTTAATATAATCAAAGCTATCTTGCCATTCTTGCTCTGTTTCACCAGGAAAGCCAACAATAATATCGGTAGTGATATTGATATGTGGCACTTGGGCGCGTGCATCGGTAATAATCTGAGTGAATTCTTCCGTTTTACAGCGGCGTGCCATACGTTTCAAAACACTATCTGAACCACTTTGTAACGGTAAATGTAAATGCGGCATAAGACGTGGATTGGCAAATAAGGCAAAGAAGTTATCCGGTAAATCCCACGGTTCTAAAGAACCTAAGCGCAAACGAGGAACGGTCGTTTGCTCTAAAACTGCAGTGATTAAATTCGCTAAATTTTGCTCTATATCTGAGCCATAACCGCCTAAATGTACACCGGTTAAAATAACTTCATTAATGCCTTGTTCAACCAGCCGATTCACGTCTTGAACGATTTGTTCTATCGGTGTACTTTTTTCTTCGCCACGCGCGACAGTAACAATACAAAAAGTGCAACGATAACGACAGCCATCTTGTACTTTGACAAAGGCACGTTGTCGGCCACGGCTAAATAAAGAGATTGCCCCAGGTTCTGTAGACATGGCCGGCATGGTCGGGATTTCTAGTTCTTGAATCGCAAGTTCGACCAAACGCTCTTTATCTTGATTGCTAACGATTAAATCAACGCCTAATAATTCTGCGGCTTCATCAGAATTTAGCGTGACATAACAACCGCTGGCAACGATTTTTGCACTTGGGTTATCTCGATGGATGCGGCGAATAAGTTGACGTGATTTGCGTACGGCGTCTTGTGTGACGGCGCAAGAATTAACAATAATCAGCTGAGCTTCATTTTGTTCGCGGGTAATTTGGTGGCCTGATTTTTGAAAAGCTTGCGCCCAACTTTCCAATTCTGCTTCATTAAGGCGACAACCGAGGGTTCTAAGGTGAACTAACATTATGCGAAAAACCAATATGCGGTAAAGATTGCGGCAATAATCCCCGCAAAATGAGCTATTATCCCACAGCTAAATTACGAGTGGATATTTTTTACTTTATCAATTAGGATGCTGATGCTGGGCGCCTTCTTAAATAGGCTGGGTCGGCTTTATATTTTAAATCGTTGTGATCAAATTTTAAGGAATTTAAAAGTGAATAAATCAGGATTTTTTTTAGTCTCACTATTTTTGTCGCTTAGTTTTGTTGAAACATCTGTGGCAGAGTCAGAGTTTCATACTGGTTCTGGGGTTTTAACTATTCCCACGGTAAAAGTTGGTAATAGTTACGTGTATGATGCTCAGTTAAGACTCAATAATGCAGGTAGTTTTGATCTTATCGGGTACTCTCAGGATTCTTCAAATGGTGGATCTGTTGATGATGTGTGTACAGATAAGCACATTACTTTAGAAAAATATCAGCAAATTAAAAATGGAATGACTCTTGACCAGGTGAATAGTATTATTGGCTGTAAAGAGAAGTTACATGGGGCATCTTCAGGGATTACAATTTATAAATGGAATACAAGCGCTTTTCCGTTGATACAGGTAGCTTTTGGTAGTAATGGTGCTTCTAATCCAACTTATATACCGAGTAGATAATTAACCTAGTCAATGCCTTAATATGCGAAAGCACCGCCAGTCCTTTGAGGGCTGGCAGTGCTACATGAGCTAAAGTTTCGGGTTCTATTAAGTGTGTATGCCTAAGTGATAATCAGGCGAAAAACCAATATGCAATAAAAATTGCGGAAACAACTCCTGCAAAATCAGCGGCTATTCCGCAAGCTAGTGCATGGCGAATGTTTTTAATACCTACAGCACCGAAGTAAACAGTCAAAACATAAAAAGTAGTTTCGGTACTGCCTTGTACAATAGATGATAAACGGCCAGCAAAGGAATCAGCGCCAAAGGTTTGCATGGTATCGACCATCATTGCGCGTGCGCCACTACCGCTAAACGGTTTCATTAAAGCGGTCGGCATAGCGTCAATAAAACGCGGATCTAAATTTGCTTGCAGCACCGTAAAACGTAAGCCATTCATTAATAACTCTAATGCACCACTGGCACGAAACACTCCAATAGCAACCAGCATGGCAACTAAATAGGGGATGATGACAATCGCTGTTTGAAAGCCTTCTTGTGCGCCTTCAATAAAGGCTTGATAGGCATCGACTCTTTTGTAAGTCGCTGTAGCAATGAAAATAATAATCAGCGTAAATAAAATCAGGTTGCTAATTAATGCAGATTGTAAAAGCATGTCAGCCTGACTGAGTTGTGCGAAATAATAAATAATTCCCGCTACTAATAAGCTAAAGCCACCTAGATAGGTGAGGATAGTTTTATCCCATAGATTAAGTTTTTGCACCCAAGCAACCGCTAATAAACCGCAAAGCGTAGACATATAAGTGGCTAATAAAATGGGAATAAATACGTCGGTTGGGTGAGCTGCACCTAATTGAGCGCGATAGGTAAAAATAGTGATGGGAAATAAGGTAACGGCGGACGTATTAATGACTAGAAATAAGATTTGCGCATTACTAGCCGTCTCTTTATTGGGGTTTAATGTTTGCAATTCCTGCATGGCTTTAATACCCAAAGGCGTTGCGGCATTATCTAGCCCTAGTGCGTTGGCGGATATATTCATTACCATGGCTCCGAGCGCTGGATGATGGGCGGGAATCTCTGGCATTAATTTGCTAAATAAAGGCGAGAGTCCGCGCGTTAGTAAGTCGATAAAACCACTGCGCTCACCTATGCGCATAATGCCTAACCATAAAGCAAGTACGCCAGTTAAACCTAAGGAAATCTCAAAGGCGGTTTTTGACATGGTAAATAATGCAGCCATTAACTCAGTAAAGATGGCGTGCTCACCTAGGTAGAGTAGCTTGAATAGTGCTGTGATAAAGGCACCGATAAAAAAGAAAATCCAGATAATATTGAGCATGTGTGGTGCTTGAACCTTAATTGATGGTTGGCAGTTTATGATTGCAAAAAAAACGTGAGCTACTTAATAAAATCGCAAGGAATATTGTTTCATTTTTGGAAACAAACTAATGATATTTTAGCGTATTGTGGGATTTTTATGTTGCTGTATAGTACGCATCAGTTACTTAAATTAATTACTTTTTACCGTTAAGGGAAACACAATGACTGATTTACAAAAAGATATCTTAGTTGGCTTATTATTTGTTACTGGAATTTTTGGTTTTA
>Ga0209495_1002868_pt1 | contig 10954 bp, 10 predicted proteins | sample EN1Hudsemesocosm_FD_184629 | JGI IMG/M metagenome (GOLD analysis project Ga0209495, IMG submission 184629) | Methane-oxidizing microbial communities from mesocosms in the Hudson Canyon - EN1E Hudson Canyon (SPAdes) (version 2) | ecosystem: Environmental > Aquatic > Marine > Cold seeps | place... | reverse complement strand
ATGTGGTCTAAGAAATTGAGAACAAGTATTGCCTTTACATTCTTTATCTCTATCGTTGTAAACATCGGTATGTGGTTTGAGCGTTTTGTAATTATTGTTACTTCACTACACAGAGATTATTTACCATCTTCATGGTCTATGTTCTCTCCAACCTTTGTTGATATAGGTATCTTCGTTGGTACTATCGGATTCTTCTTCGTACTCTTCTTATTGTATGCTAGAACCTTCCCGGTTATCGCTCAGGCGGAATTGAAAACTATTGTGAAATCATCTGGTTCTCAGAATAAAAAATAAACGTAATGAGTAAGAAAGTAATTTACGGAGTTTACGATGATGATGATGTAATCCTTCAAGCGGTTAAAGATATCCGCGCTAAGGGTGTTCATATCGACGAGGTCTATTCACCATTTCCTATTCACGGTCTAGACCATGCATTAGGATTAAAACCTACACGTATAGCAATTACATCATTCATATATGGTTGTACAGGTTTATCTTTAGGTTTACTAATGATGTGGTATATGATGATTCAAGATTGGCCACAGATTATTGGGGGTAAGCCAAATTTTAGTTTGTTGCAAAACTTACCTGCATTTGTACCAATCGCTTTCGAAATTACCGTATTCTTTGCATCTCACCTTATGGTAATAACTTACCTAATGCGTTGTAAACTTTACCCAGGTTCTTCGGAAACAAGTCCAGACCCACGTACTACCGATGATAAGTTCCTTATGGAGATCGAAGCTCATGGAAATGAAGCGGAGATTATCGCCTTGATCAAAGAGACAGGTGCGGTAGAAGTGAAAGAAGAACAAATCGCTTAAATAGATCTATACAATGAAAAAAGTAACAAAGATCGCGTCTTTAACTCTAGCTACTATAGCTGCTTCATTTGCCCTACAGTCATGTGGCGCCGATGGTGAGCATCCAGGCTACGAGTTTATGCCGAACATGTATCGTTCTGCATCGTACGAAACCTATTCAGAAAATCCAATATTCGAAAACGGAATTACTGCACAATCAACTGTAGAGGGAACTATTCCTAGAGGATTTACTCCTTTTGAATACAACAATACTCTTGAAGATTTTTTACGTGCTGGTAAAGAATTATCTAATCCTTTAAGTTTAGATGCTAAAACATTGGCTGAAGGAAAAGAATTATACGGAATGTTCTGTGCACATTGTCACGGGACTAAAGGAACAGGTAAAGGGACAATAAAACACCCAGTTTACGGTGCTGTACCTTCTTATGCTGACACAATTACTCCTCGTCGTTCTGGGGCTTCAATGAGCGAAATGAACGACGGTCAAATTTTTCACTCCATTACTTTTGGATTAAATGCTATGGGGCCTCATGCTTCTCAGTTAACACAAAGGGAACGTTGGAAAATTGTACAGTATGTACACGAATTACAACAAGGATCTAACTAATAACCTAACAGAAAGAGAACAATGTATACGGTTACTAAAAATACGAAGCTCACCTCTCTAGCGCTTATGCTAATTGGAGTTGTTGCACTTGGTTACGGTTTTATTCAAGGAGCAGGTCATCATACCGATGAAGAAATTACCCACGAAGTTGAAGCTTTTGCTCACGACTTACATTTAGATGGAACTCACCACGTAGATACACACGATGCTCATGCAGCAGTGTCTCATGACGGTCACGGTGCTGTTGAAGAAGCTCATTATGCTCCTTTATTTCATCTAATCGAAAAACAATTCAACTTACACTTCTCTCACGAAGAGATGATGGAAGCTCATGATTTAGAACACGTAGTTCACGCAACAACTCATGCTTTGCATGCCAAAGGACAACGTCCTTGGTCTAGTTTGTTAGTGGCTGCAATATTCTTCTTAGGAGCCTCTTTACTAGCGGTGTTCTTTTTAGCATTACAGTATGTAGCCGAAGTAGGTTGGTCTGTAGTATTAAAAAGAATAATGATGGCTATTGGGTCTTTCCTTCCTTATGTAGCTGTTGTATTTTTCTTGATTTTCATAACAGGAAACTTCCACTTATTCGGAAACCATACTTACCACTGGATGGCAGAAGGTATTATGGATCCTACAAGTCCTAACTTCGATGCAATTATTGCAGGTAAAGAAGCTTACCTTAATTTTGGCTTCTTCGCTATTAGAGGTTTAGTTTATTTTACTGGATGGTATTGGGCTGTTAAAAAATTAACAAGTCTTTCTTTAGAAGAAGATATCAATGGTGGTCTTGATTACTACAATAAGAGTAAAAAAGTATCAGCTATTTTCTTAGTATTCTTTGCCGTAACATCTTCTATGATGGCTTGGGACTGGATTATGTCTATCGACACACACTGGTTCTCTACAATATTCGGATGGTATGTGTTTGCAAGTATGTTTGTTACTGCTTTAGTAGTGATGACTATGTTTGTTGTTCACCTAAAAGGTAAAGGTCTTTTAGAAAGCGTTAGCGAAAACCACATGCACGATTTGGCTAAGTTTACTTTTGCCTTTAGTATTTTCTGGACATATTTATGGTTTGCTCAGTTTATGCTTATTTGGTATGCTAACATCCCTGAAGAAGTTACGTACTACATTGCTCGTTTCGACGAATATAAAGTGCCATTCTTTATTGCTTTAGTATTGAACTTTGCTGTACCTATTTTGATGTTAATTAGCCGTGATGCTAAGCGTATCTCTGGTTTAGTTATTACTGTAGGTTCTGTAATCTTATTAGGTCACTACTTAGATTTTTTCGTAATGATTATGCCTGGTACTGTTGGTGGTCACTGGAACTTCGGTTTTGTTGAAATTGGCACATTCCTAGGGCTTGGTGGATTGTTCATTAGAGTGGTGACTAAGAAATTAGCTAGCATGGAACTTACGCCTAAGAAACACCCAATGTTAGAAGAAAGTAAGCACTTTCATATTTAATTAATAACCACAGAAATTATAAATAACGATGACTGAATTGTTGATATTAGTAGCGGTAGTTGTTGCAGTTATAGCAATTGCCCAAGTGGTTAGAATCTTTGAGCTTTCTAATAAACTTAAAGGTGTTAGAGAGTGTGATGTAACCGATAAGGATAACGATACTCAAGGTAAGTTGTTACTTACTTTCGGTATTCTATTTATGGCATCTTTCTTTGTGATGACAGTAAAGTGGAATCATTTATTACTCCCTGTTTCTGCTTCAGAGCACGGTGTTGATATCGATTTCTTGATGGATATCTCTATGGGATTGATTATTGTTGTATTTTTAATTACGCAACCTATTCTTTTCTACCTTTCGTATAAATACAGAGGTCGTAAAGATCGCAAAGCAACCTTTATTTCTCATAACGATAAAGCTGAGATTATTTGGACGGCTGTTCCTGCAATTGTACTTACAGTATTAATTGTATACGGTTTACAAACTTGGTCTAAGATTATGGATCGTAGTAATATTGGTGAGGCAGTTGTTGTAGAGCTTTATGCAAAGCAATTCGACTGGACTGCTCGTTATGCAGGCGCCGATAATGAATTAGGAGCTGCAAATGTACGTTTCATTGGGGGGTTAAATTCTGTAGGTGTAATCTCTGAATCTGCTTATGCAAAGCAAGTAGCTGATTTAGATGTGAACATCGAAAAAGCAAAAGTTAAAATTGCTTCAGAGTTAAATGCTACCAAACGACTTAAAGGTGAGGAGCGTTTAGCTAAGATGGAAGCCTTAAAAAAGACTTTCACTGCTGTAATTAATCAAACGGCTCCTGATAGATTAATAGCTGCTGAAGATGATGTTGTTGTAAAAGAACTTCACTTGCCAGTTAACAAAACAGTGCACTTGAAATTCCGTTCTCAAGATATCATTCACTCTGCTTATTTACCTCACTTCCGTGTTCAAATGAACTGTGTTCCTGGGATGAATACTGACTTTGTATTTAAGCCGACTATCACGACCGAGGAAATGAGAGTTGAGACAGGAAATGAAGAGTTTGAGTATGTCTTGTTATGTAACAAGATTTGTGGTGCAGCACACTACAATATGCAGCTGAAAGTTGTTGTTGAATCTGAAGAAGAATACAATAAGTGGATTACTGAGCAGACTACTTTTGCTGCATCAAACAACTAATTAGAATTGAGCATTAACAATATAAATTAAGCATTATGTCAGAACACGGACACCACGAGGAGAATTTCTTTTCAAAGTACGTTTTCAGTATGGATCATAAAATGATTGCCAAGCAATTCCTTATCACTGGGATTACGATGGGAGTTATTGGAATGATTATGTCGGTTCTTTTTAGAATCCAAATCGCTTATCCTGGACAACCAAATCCATTGTTCGAATTCCTTTTAGGAGATTGGGCAAAAGATGGTATTATGGATCCTAATATGTATCTTGCCTTAGTCACTATTCACGGAACCTTAATGGTGTTCTTTGTATTAACGGCTGGTTTAAGTGGTACTTTTAGTAACCTATTAATTCCACTTCAGATTGGGGCTATAGATATGGCTTCTGGTTTTATTAACGCCCTGTCTTATTGGTTCTTCTTTTCATCTTCTGTAATTATGTTAATTTCATTAGGTGTTGAAGCAGGCCCTGCATCTGCTGGTTGGACAATTTATCCGCCATTAAGTGCTTTGCCACAAGCAATGCCTGGTTCTGGTTTAGGAATGACGCTATGGTTAGTTTCTATGACTTTATTCATTGTTTCATCTCTATTAGGTAGTTTAAACTATATAGTTACAATATTAAATTTAAGAACGCCTGGTTTAACAATGACACGCTTACCACTTACAATGTGGGCATTCTTCGTTACTGCTATTTTAGGAGTTTTATCTTTCCCAGTATTGGTTTCTGCTGTATTGTTATTGGTCTTCGACCGTAGCTTTGGTACGAGCTTCTACCTCTCTGATATTATGATACAAGGTGAAGTATTGAGTAATGTTGGTGGTTCGCCAATATTGTACGAACACCTTTTTTGGTTCTTAGGTCACCCTGAGGTTTATATTGTAATCTTACCTGCTTTAGGGATTACTTCAGAAATTATTTCTACAAATTCTCGTAAGCCTATTTTTGGTTATAGAGCAATGGTAGGTTCTATTTTAGGTATTGCATTCTTGTCATTTATTGTATGGGCTCACCATATGTTTATTACAGGTATGAGTCCTTTCTTAGGTTCGGTATTTACATTTACTACTTTGTTAATTGCGATTCCATCTGCAGTAAAAGCATTTAATTATATTACCACACTCTGGAAAGGGAACTTACAGTTTACACCAGCAATGTTGTTCTCTATAGGTTTAGTTTCTACCTTTATTACAGGGGGGCTAACAGGTATTATATTAGGAGATTCTGCCTTAGATATAAATGTTCATGATACCTACTTTGTTGTAGGTCACTTTCATATTGTAATGGGTCTTTCTGCCATTTTTGGTATGTTTGCTGGTGTTTACCACTGGTTCCCTAAGATGTATGGTAGAATGATGAACAAGAAATTGGGTTATGCTCACTTCTGGCTTACTATTGTAGCTGCTTACGGAACTTTCTTTCCAATGCACTATTTAGGATTGGCTGGTTTACCACGTCGTTACTATAGTAACTCTGCATTCCCAATGTTCGATAACTTAACGGACATTAACGAAATTGTTACGATTTGTGCATTGATTGGTGCAGTATCACAACTCCTATTCTTGTTCAACTTCTTCTTCAGTATTTTTAGAGGTGAGAAGTCTGTACAAAATCCATGGAAATCGAATACACTTGAATGGACTACCCCAGTAGCGCGTATTCACGGTAATTGGCCTGGAGTAATCCCTTCCGTTTACCGTTGGCCTTACGATTACAGTAAGCCTGGTTTCGATGAGGACTTTGTTCCTCAAAACGTTCCATTAAAAGAAGGAGAAGAAGATCATTAGATACCTTTTATATAAAATAATTAAACGCCTTCGAGTACTCGAGGGCGTTTTTTATTGCTAATATTTATCTACATTTGTTTCTATAGATTCAATTTATGAATGAATATTTAGACTCTTCTTCTGATTCACTAGATTCTGAAGAAAATGAATTTGAAATCAAGTTGCGCCCTGCTGCATTTGATGACTTTTCGGGTCAACAAAAGGTGGTTGATAACCTGCAAGTTTTTGTTTCTGCATCAAACCAGCGAGAAGATGCTTTAGATCATGTTCTTTTACACGGCCCTCCGGGACTGGGTAAAACAACTTTGGCTGGAATAATTGCTAACGAATTAGGTGTGAATGTTAAAATTACTTCTGGACCTGTATTAGACAAACCAGGTGATCTAGCAGGATTGCTTACTAATCTCGAAGAGCGTGATGTTTTGTTCATTGATGAAATTCACAGATTGTCTCCTGTTGTTGAGGAATACTTGTATTCGGCTATGGAAGATTTTAAAATCGATATTCTTATTGAATCAGGACCTAACGCCCGTTCAGTTCAAATTAATTTAAATCCATTTACGCTTATTGGCGCAACAACCCGTTCTGGACTATTAACAGCTCCTCTAAGAGCACGTTTTGGTATAAATTGCCGATTAGAGTATTATGATTCGGAATTACTCTCTAAGATTGTAGATCGTTCTGCGGGTATACTAGATGTGCCAATCGAATATGATGCTGCAGGAGAAATTGCAGGTAGAAGTAGAGGAACACCACGTATTGCAAATGCATTACTACGTAGAGTGCGAGATTTCGCTCAAATTAAAGGTTCAGGTAATATAGATATGGATATTACCAATTTCGCATTAGATGCCCTTAAAGTTGATAAAAAGGGTTTGGATGAGATGGATATAATGATTCTCACTACTATTATTGATAAGTTTAAAGGAGGGCCTGTAGGAGTTGGGACTGTAGCTACTGCAGTAAGTGAAAAAGCTGCAACTCTAGAAGAAGTATACGAGCCTTATTTAATTCAAGAAGGTTATTTAATGCGAACTCAAAGAGGTAGAATGGCTACTGAAGCTGCTTATAAACATCTTGGAAAAGCGTATCATAACAACGAGTTGAATTTGTTTTAAGCCCTCTATCGAAAGCACATCTACTTATATGTTGTGTTTTTTATTTTTGCTATCAACTATCAGTGGAATGTTGTCACCATTTACCACTTACGATTTACGATTTACTTTTTCCATTTTCACGTCTCACGTTTTTCGTAAAAAAAAAGACCTCGAATTATCGAGGTCTTTTTTTTAAAGTATGGTTTCAAAAGCTTGGTGGATGATGTTGGCATATTTGGTGCCATACATTTCTAAACACCATTCTTTAAGATGTTCCAATTCGGTTTTATTAATCCATTGGATGGATTTGGTTAATTCTTTTTTAAATAACAAATGATCGAAACTGACCTTTTGCAGTACACTTTTACTGAATTCAAGCATTTTTAAATAATTTTATTAAGTACCAAATATAACGGATGATTGGATTTGTATTGTGTTAAGCGTTATTAATTTTTAAAAAAGATATCAACATTTAAGATTGCCAACGGTAGCTATCTTGTTGAAAGTCACATAAATCGAGAGCTCTATCGATTACTGTGGCTGCAAGTTCTTCGAAGTCTTTTGGCTTGCTGTAAAAGGATGGAGAAGCAGGCATAATTACAGCTCCAGCTTCTGTAAGTGTTTTCATATTGTTAATATGGATGAGATTTAATGGAGTATCTCGACTGATTAGAATGAGTTTTCTACGTTCTTTAAGAATCACGTCGGCAGCTCTACTTACAAGATCATTGGAGATCCCAGAAGCTATTCTTGCTAAAGAGCCCATCGAACATGGAACAACAATCATGGAATTATATTGTGCAGATCCAGAGGCAAAAGGTGCCATAAAATTATCCTTCTCATAATATTCGAAAGGATAGTTTTTATAGGAGTTGTCCCCTAATTCAAATTCCCAAACATCTTTGGCGTTTTTAGACATCACTATACCTACAGAATCAATTTGATCTTTTAGTAATACTAACTTATCTAAAAGTACTTTGGCATAAATAGAGCCACTAGCCCCAGTAATTGCTACTATGACTTTATGTTTCATTATCGACTAATTTGATACATTAATGCAAAGCTGACAGAGGAAGAATACCAATTTTGGTCTTTTTCAATTATGCTGATGTATGATTTGCCTCGTATTGGAAGCAAAGAATTACCATATCGAATACCAACTTTTAAATTGCCTAATAATTGATATTGTAATCCACACAAAAAGTCTAAAGCAAAAATTGAAGGTGAAACACCTCCAAGTTCACCAATCTCATCTTTTTCTGAATATGAGAATAAAATCCCAGGGCCAAGACCTGATTCCAGAACAATACCATCTATTAGTTCGTAATTTAAAGAAAAAGGAATTTCAATATAATGCAAGTTCATTGTATAATTGGAGGGTGCATTTTTTCCTGAAGGGCTTTTACTCCCTTTTTGGATGTATTGCATCTCAACCTGAAAATTCATCTTCTGTTTTAAAGGGTAAGATATAAAGGCTCCAAACCGAGCTCCTCCCTTATCAAATCCAGCTAACCCATCTCCTGATATTTGACTAGCTGTAAAGCCGCCAATAAATCCCGCTTCAAAGTTTTGAGCAATTATTGGATTTGAAAAAGCGATGACGAGTACTGCGATAAGTCTTTTCATATTATTCGGTAATGTGAACCTCTTCAACTTGTAATACTTCGTATGTTTCAGGATTGCTTACGAAGGCTAGAACTAACATGTTTTCAATATTCCATTCAGTACTTGCTTCTGTACTGTATCGATTAATGATAAAGTCGTGTTCTAGATAAGATTCTTGTCCTAAATTTTCGCCCCACGAGCCGTTTAGCGACTTTCTTAATACATGATTTTGTTCATAATCTTCGATATACTGCGAAGGTACTGAGTAATCTGTTTGGTTGGAAATAAGCCCGTTTTCTAGTATAACAACCGTGATGTTAAGGTCGTGATCAATTGTGTTGTATACTTCAGTTTGTGTATCCACACAAATTAAATTTGCAGCTTCGTTATGCGAAGCCATAATTTGAATTCCAATTTGTGGTTCGTTCTGAAGCTGTTCATCAATAATTTGCCCCCATTGACTGTATTGGTAGATGTGTCCATTAGGGAAATTTACCCTATCTATTTGACCATTTGGATTTCCGGCACTACTATTTCCGAAATTGGTATCCCAGTCATCACCAGCTCCTGTTGTGAAGTCTGTTGGGTAGCTACTACTTGTACTTGCAAAGAAACCGGCATGCACAGCCATTACCACTAATTGATCTCCATAGATCTCTTGTAATTCAACTGCTTTTTCTGCTGCCCTCGGACAATTACCGCATTGCTGCCCTGTATAATCTTCTAGTAAAACTTTTTTAATAGGATTTTCGATAGGCGAAAAAATAAATGCTTCGCATGAATCGCTTACCTCTTCTTGTACAGTCATAAAGGGTTCTTCAACAATATCGCAAGAGAAAAGAGAGATTGCTAGAATAGCCGATAATACAGAATATATCTTTAAAGTCTTCATCTTTTAGAAACTACTAGTTATACTTAAACTTAATCCGTTAGAGGCAGGCACATTTCTACAAACACCACCTACACAAAATATTCCTGCTCTTTGTTTTCCATAACTCAGAGCAAAACGAGAAGTCCCTTTGTTGTATCCAGCAGATAGGGTTGGGTAACTTAGCTTTTTGTCTTTATTACCGTAGTTGTAAAGATTCTGAATTGCAAAAAAGTAATGCGGAGAAATAGTGTATTCTGCTAAGCCCATAAGCCAATTACCTTCGTGCTGTTTTGTGCTTAAGTGTTGGAATTCTGTACGAATGGAATGCTTAGATTTAATTTTGTATTGTGTTTCTAATACAACAATATTCGAGTAAATCATGCCGTGATATTTATATCCAACAATTGCAGCACTGTTGTATTCTGTATTGATATAAGTCCCTACAAATTTTAATTTTCTATTAACCTTTTTTGACAATTCAACACTGAATTCTTGAAAGTACTTTTCATCACCTACTTTGAAGACATCTGAAGTGTAACCTAAAGTCCCAGTAGAGTCTATTGGTGTATTAGAGTCAACCGCTTGTTTGTCTATTGCATAAACATTAGAGAAGTTCGCAATCAGTCCCATTCCATATCTACCACCTAAAAAAGTTCCCTTTTTAAACTTGTAATTTAGTTCAGCTTGTAAGCCCATTTCTCCAGTAGTAATAGTTCCATAAGGATAAATGGTAGCTAGCGCATAGGCATGTTGTTTCGTTAATGCTGGTAAATAGTTAATGATTAGATTCTGAAGATTTTGATCTCTTTCAGAACGGAAATCCATATTGTCGATGCGCTTTGCAGCAACAGAAACTCCAAAACCTCGTTTAGAATAACTCCCACTCATCAAAAATGCATCTCCATTTTTATAGATGTAGTTGTTTACCGCTGATGGGTCGTTGTATTTATGAACATATTCAGCACCAAAGTTCCACCTTCCGTGATTCACAGTCATCCTGCTAGCCCAAGAACCTACATTTTCTGGTAAATTATATTGAGGGTTTAAGTCCTTTTGGAATTTACTCACGAAACTTGCACCCAATAAAATTTGAGTTGTAGCTTCAGAAAGTTTTTCAAAAGATTCGTTTAGTGATATTTCTCCATCGATTGCACGAACAAGTCCTTCTCCTTTTTCAAAGAATAAACGTTGTCTACCCACTAAGGATTTTAAATAAACTCCTTTTAGTGGCGAGTATTTTAATCGTATACCATCAAAAGCATTATCGTAACCTAAGTTTCTTTCTTCGTAGGCACGTAAAATCATACCACTACCAAATTGCTCGTAGAAATTACCTACAGTAACATCCAATCCATCTTTGTTAAACTGTGCGTAACGATATGTGATACCTTCTCCTTTATATCCAGAAGGGTAGCCTAGTAATGCATTTTGATACGATTCATATCTAATTCCCGTGCTAAAGTTATCCTTTGTGTAAGTAATGTTTGCAAAGCCATTAGCTAAAAAT
>Ga0209495_1002861_pt1 | contig 10980 bp, 7 predicted proteins | sample EN1Hudsemesocosm_FD_184629 | JGI IMG/M metagenome (GOLD analysis project Ga0209495, IMG submission 184629) | Methane-oxidizing microbial communities from mesocosms in the Hudson Canyon - EN1E Hudson Canyon (SPAdes) (version 2) | ecosystem: Environmental > Aquatic > Marine > Cold seeps | place... | reverse complement strand
ATCATACTTACTTATTAGATGGTGATAATGTTCGCCATGGTTTAAACCGAGACTTAGGTTTTTCCGATAAAGATCGTAGCGAAAATATTCGACGTATCGGTGAAATGGCAAAACTATTTAGCGATGCTGGATTAATCCTTTTATCAGCCTTTATTTCACCATTTGAATCAGATAGACAGCTTGTTCGTGACTTAATGGATGATGGTGAATTTATCGAAGTATTTGTTGATACACCTCTTGCTGAATGTGAACAACGTGACCCTAAAGGCCTGTATAAGAAGGCCAGAGCAGGAATTGTTAGCAATGTAAGCGGTATAGATTCAGAATATCAGCGACCAACATCAGCAGAACTTACTATCAAGGCGGCAGAGTTTAGTATTGAACACTGTGCTGAGCAGATAATTAGTTATCTCATCCTTCATAACAAGATCAGTCAAAAATGAGTATCTATGTTCTACTAGAGCAGAGATTAGAACTCTATAGGTCTAGATATCTTCAGAACTCTTTTTCTAGACTCTTCATCAATTAATGACTCATTTGCATAATTATCAAGGAGCCCATTGATTTCTTTTAAATGAGTCATCAAAAGGTCTTTATCTTTTGCTTTAATATCATAGTGGTTTATCGTTCTTAGTAATTTTATCGAAGCACTATTTAAACTTTTATTTTGTCTTGGGCTTGGATTGTCATGGGGAGTTGCTAGCCCTAACTTCTGAATGACTTCTTGTACCACATCACCTTCATATTTGAATGCTGAGACGTTATTTTCACCAAACAATGTTTGGCATTCAGTGACAAAGCCTTGATAGTTTAAATGTTCAGAAAACCATTTTATATCTAACATTTCAGCAAAGGATAAATCTTTGCCATAACAGGGGTTACTTTCAACTTGTGGGTTGCGAATACATTGTTTGTAATAGCTTTCAATAAACGCTAACGGCTCACGAAACCATACCCATACTTCAATATCGAAGAGTTTACTCAACTCCGATAAAAACTCTTTTGATTCGCTAGGAAAATCCCACCAATAATTATAAATACCTTCAGATGACAGGATAATGGTGTGGGTGTCTTTTTTAACTTGCGAGATTATATTCTTAAAGTTTTCAAGGAAGCTTTCTATATTTGTTGTGACTAAATTCTTCTCAAACCATTGATGTTTTGGTGCATTGGGATTTTGTAATTTATCAAGATTATGCGGATAAAGAATCCCTTTCCCTCTCAACTTGTATTGTTTTTTACCTAGGTAAGTTTGTAAGCTAGTCGTGCCCGTTTTTGGGGTGCCAGCATGGATAATCAGCTTTAGTTTCTGACCTTTACCTTGCTCAGGTGATTGCTCAAATGGTTTTAATAACTCAGCTAATTCCTTAGCAAAATGAAGTTTTAATTTTTCCATTTCGGTATATGAAAACCTCTGAAAATAAGGGCGGATAAAAGAGTTACTTTAATTATACGTCACGTTTAAGTGATAAGTGGCGCTGTTCTTTTTTGATAAAAGTCCAAGCGATAAAACGACTAACCTTTTGACCCTGAGCCATATCAATAGTTTTGACCTCAACGGCTTTAACTTTTTCTAACATTTTGTAAAGAGGTTTAAGGTTATCCTTTTTTGACACCAGTGAGCTAAACCACAAACACTGCTCGGCAAATTCCACGCTCTGTTCAATCATAGTAGCGATAAACTTTACCTCGCCACCTGGACACCATAGTTCGGCATTCTGACCGCCAAAGTTAAGTTTACTCTGCGTCCCCTTGCCAAGGTTCTTCCACTTGCGCTGGGTGCCTTTTTTTGCGGCCTCAGGCGAGGCATGAAAAGGAGGATTGCACAGCGTGATATGGAAAAAATCGTGTGGGCCTATTACGCCTCTAAATATATTCTCAGGATTTTTTTGTAACTTGAGTTTGATATTCAGTTTGTTGAACTGGCAAATCTGCTGTGCCACTTTGATGGCCGTAGGATCAATGTCGACGCCGGTAAAGTGCCAACCGTATTCACTCTGACCGGTGAGTGGATATACTATATTGGCGCCAGTTCCGATATCCAACACTTTGATATTTCGCCCATGGAGAACCACTTGACTGTTGTCGCTGGCGAGCAGATCTGCCAGATGATGAATATAGTCAACACGGCCGGGAATCGGTGGGCACAAATAGCTGGCTGGGATATCCCAAAAGTTAATATTGTAATGGGCCTTGAGCAACGCCTGGTTGAGAGCTCGCACCGCCTGCTCATCATGAAAATCGATGGTGACCTGGCCCGCCGGACTGTGGCGTGTAAAAGCCTCTAATTCAGGAGAGTGTTTCACTAAACGTGTAAAGTTATAGCCATCGCGGTGTTGGTTACGCGGATGTAGCTTTGTATCGGTGGTCATAGTCAAATCATCGGTCAAGGGTAGCGTAACGAGAATCAATGGCGTCAGACGCCATTGATTTATATTTTATCTCCAGAGTAGCAATAATCCCTATTTATTAGAGATTAATTAATATCCTTTTGGCTCGTGAGCTGCTGTTTAATTAGAACCATCGCTAATGTGCCAGCCTTTGATACAAAGCGTTAAGCAGCAAGGTATTCAGTACAAAAATCAATACAATCACGGCATGCTACAGCACAGTCTTTACATTGGATGTGCTTTTCGTGTTTTTTACATTCTTCTTCACAAGTTTCACAGACTTTTATTGTGGCTTCGAGAAAAGAATTTAAATGACTCGAGTTATTAGCTGCAAATTTAAGTACAGCCGTGCTGGCTGCGATCACTTCTTGAACAGAAATTGAACAATCAGCTAGTGAGGTATCGCCCATTTGAAACATGTGCATGCAATGTTGGTTACAAATTTCACCCATTTTGATACATTCTAGAAAAGTGTCAATCAACTCTTCTAATTTTATATCAATCGGGATCTGATGATTCATCTTGCTATGATCGACAGTGGCTGCATTCACATTTAATGATAGCCCAGCACCTAGTGCTGCTGAAGCCATTCCCAAGCCTTTTAATAAATCTCTACGTGATGCGTTGGTTGATTTTTCCACAGTGTTTTCCTCTTGGTATGTTTATTGTTTATGGCTACTATTTTAAATTGTTCATTGTATAGATGCCTCGTTTGGAGCGAATAGAGACTTTTGAACAGTCCGTCGCTAACCTGCCAATAGCGGTCATTTATTTAACGTCAACTGTATTTTGTCCGTTTAAATACCTTGCTATATTCCGTTTTTCTCAACATATAAAACAAACTTATCTGTAACTTAAAATAGAGCATAATAGAAAGGTGGCATAGAAAACCACTTAACTATAAAAGGCTTCAACAGCTCCTTTTAGCGTCATCATAAGCGGTTGTCCCCGACTGTCCAATGCCTGAGGAGAAGCGACTTTCACCCAACCTTCACTGATGCAATATTCCTCGACATCGGAACGCTCTTTGCCGTTCAGCCGAATACCAATGTTGTGCTCGAAAATTTCTGCCACATGATGTGGGCTACGGGGATTACCTGAAAGGCGATCCGGTAAAGCTGGTAGTGATTTAGTGTCGTTCATGTTCATAACCTGAAGTAAATAAAAAGTGCGTTATTGAAGACAGTATAGACCTAGCGCTCAAGAACTGCAGTAGAGTTTAGATGTGTTGTTTAGTGATTTGTAAATTTCGGCTAATTCATTGTAAATCGATAATCGAGACAAGATAGGAAATTATGAGTCTATCGGTCTACTTCCCTTGAATCAATGCTATATCGAACCCTGCTTAAGCCCAATAGGTTAAAACGGTAATATCTATTTTGAGTCGGATGACAACCTTCGAAAACTAATCTTCTTCAATCTGTCACTAATGCACCACAAGCGGTGATTTGTTACTCGCTCTGGTTCACTACCTTTTAGTTGGCTATAGAAATTAACTTAATCGCTTTCATCTATAAAGACCCGCCAACTTTCTAGTGCAACGTGGAAATCATCTAAGCCACAGAAAGCTTCCGATTCACCATCATAGAGAGACAGTGCATCTTCAAGTTCATACTCTTCATCACTTTCAAGTTCATTGGCAAAAACCCTAACTTGCTCACTATCGAGTTCAATTGATAGCGCTTTACCTACCCTACGCCAGTGTGCCAGCTGATTGAGCTGCAATTTAGCAATGACTTGGTATATCTCCTTATATTTTTCGGCACATCCCCCTAGCTCCTCAACAAACCAAAAGCCTAATGCTTCTTGACCCATACTAAAATTAGCAAGTAAGTTACCCGTTGAGGTATTACGTCGAAATTCATATTCCATAATTTTCATGCCTTAAAACATATCTAATCAAATTTTAACTCAATGCACTAAAATATGGCTAATAAAAAGAGGCAGATCTTTTGCGGCTTCAGAACAAATGAGAATTGGGGTGTAATGTCTGCATCGACCAGTTGAATCCACAGTCGAATAGCGACCTTTGAACACTCCATTACTGCAGTCATTGATCTTATAAATGTGAGTCATGAAACCCAAAGTTTTTACTCTAAGCCCTATATCTCTAGCTAATAGTGCTTATCTCAAGATCAAAAACAGGACTGGACGCGGATTCTTGCTCTGACATTCCCATGAAATTCAGATGATTAATAAGCGGCCACTGAGCCATTGGCTTGACTCCAACTTAATGTGAATAATTATGTTGGTTGACCTGAACCAATTGATTTATGCCTTAGCACTAAACGCCGAACGACGACGGTCAGATGATACTCGTTGCTCAATTTTTCTTTTAGATTGTTTAGCTTTTCTACGTGCTGGCGATAAACGTCGCTCCACAGCTTTTACTGCTTTATCTTCATCAGTAATACTGTGAAAGCGTACAGAATTTGGGGCTAATGTCGAAGTAATTATCGACTTTGTATATGCCTTTGGTATATCTATCATAAAAATGTCCAAACAAGTTTATTCAACTTACTATAACGACCAAAGAACAAACAACTTTAGTAATTACATGAACTTAGTAGATGCTCTATGATTATGGGCTGCTAGTCCTTTACAGTTTATTCATATAGTTGAGGTATTCACCGATAGGAATACAACTATTTTTAGGCCATACAAATCTTGAAAAGTATTGTGCGTTACTTTTGTATCGAGGTTGATAATGCTTTAGAAGTGGCAGAACAAACAGAGGTTCGCCTCTTTTAGCTGCATAAAAAGCTTGTTGAATGACTCAGGGCGTGAAGTGGACATTCGTTGTAGATTTTCATGGAATTTTTAATTTATAAGCTTCCAGACGCTTAAAATGTATACTCGATACTGAGCTTACCAGCCTTATAGTTTTTGTCGGTATTGCCACCTACCAAAGCTAAGTTGTCGCGATTAATTACTCGCAGACGGCCACCATAAAAACGAGCGGTGACGTTCTCATTATCCACATTGGAAGATTTAGACCTGCTAGCTAAGATACGAATATTAGTATCATGGTATGGCGTGATTTTACGCTCAAGGCTACTGGCAATAGTAAAAAATGAGCTGATAAAGACCTGTGCCCAACATGCCCTCTGACAGCATTCAGTTCAAACCCACGCCCTATCAAATACGATTTTTAGTTTTCCATGTAGCAATCGCAATCTGTGGGTCATCGGGCCAGGGATGTTTTGGATAGCGGCCTTTCATTTCTTTTTTAACCTCGTGATAAGATGATTTCCAGAAACCGGCGAGGTCCTGTGTGATTTGCAGCGGTTTACCTGCGGGTGATAAGAGATGAATCAACAAAGGTACTTTGCCTGAGATAACAGCAGGACTTTGCTCGCATCCAAACATTTCCTGTAGTTTCACTGCCAGCACGGGCGGGGTCTCTGTATAGTCGATACGGATCTTAGAGCCAGACGGTACTTTTAAGTGCGTTGGTGCCAGTTTGTTAAGTGTCTGCTGTTTTTCCCAAGGCAGTAGTGCATGCAGGATCTCAGTTAAATTAACTTTATTGAAGTCGTTTAATAAATTCACCTCATTCAGATAAGGTGCTAACCAATTCTCTAGTGTGGAAATCAAGGCTTCATGACCAACATCTGGCCAGTTATTATCCTCATCAAGGGACCGAACCAGTGAAATTCTGGCACACCATTGCTGAAGCTCTGGAGTCCAGTGCAAAAGCGTCAGTCCCTGTTTGCGGATATGCTGAATCAACGCAGTGCTTTTGGCTTGTGTAGGTACTGTGTTTAACCTGTTTCGCTGTAGAATTAAGACGCCTATTTTTTGCCGCTCTTCGGCAATAAATCGATTCGTTTTTTTATCCCACTCGGCAATGGTTTCAAACTGAATTAAGTCGCTGAGGACTGAATTGAATAATCCTTCATCAAACTTCACGGCTGAGCGAATAACATCCCCTTGGCCACCCTGCTGGCTTGAAACATCTGCGACCACAAGCCAGCCATTATTAGCAAGGTGATGATGCCCTATCAGCTTGGCGCTACGGCCATTGGCGAGTTGATAACCACCTGAATGCCGGCGACGTGCGATTCGATCTGGATAGGCACAGGCGAGCAGGTAACCAGGCAATTGATCAGCGGTTATCAAGTGCGTTAATTTACTTGGCCTTTTTAGCTTTGATGCCTGTTGTTCGAACTGTTGTGCTAATTCTCGAGTGCGTTGTAACCAGCCCTCATGCATTGGTGGACAAGGCGTGTTGCCGTTCAACACTTCAAGACGGTAGCTGATATCTGCATTGTCATGACTAAAAGGGTCGCGGTCAGATAACAGGCTGGCAAGTAAGGCAGCGGGTTTGAGAAAACCGATCTCCCTGCCACACAATAATAGATGGGCAAGTCGTGGGTGGATCGGCAGTGACGTCATGGCCTGACCATGCTCGGTAAGCAGCCAGCTATTCGCTTCACGTTTAATAGCACCTAGTGACCTGAGTAAATCTATAGCCTGTTGCCACAGCCCTTTTGGCGGTGGATCGATCCAGCATAATTGCCTTGGTTCATCGACACCCCATTGTAATAATTGCAGTGCCATCGGGGCGAGGTCGGCATTTAGAATTTCAGCCATGCTATGTGTTGCGAGTTGTTGATGTTGATCGGCCGACCAGATCCGGTAACATTTACCCGGCCTTAGCCGCCCTGCTCGTCCCGCTCTTTGCACACTGGATGCTTTCGAAATTTTGACCGTGTGTAAACTACTCATGCCAATCGACGGATTAAATTTTGCTTCCCTCTCTAGGCCACAATCGACCACAACATCAACGCCATCAATGGTAAGGCTGGTTTCTGCAATATTGGTGGCCAGCACAATTTTCTGATCGTTTGATTGTTTACCTGATAGTGGCGAGATGGCCTGTTGTTGTTGTTCAATCGATAGGTTGCCATAGAGCGGACGCAGGTGAATACCCTGTAATTTTCTATTGTAAATCCAGTTTGACAGCTCAGCTGCCGTACGTCGGATTTCTCCCTGCCCAGGTAAAAAAGCTAGCACGCTACTGTTGGGATTCTCGTCAATCGCCTGTTTAATGGTGGCGACCATGCGATCAATGACGCGATCTTTGGCTTGTCTCGCCTGACCGTAAATAATATCGACAGGGTATGCCCTGCCTTCACTTTTTACGACGGGGGCTCCCCCTAGCAATTCCGACGTAGCGTTGCTGTCGAGCGTGGCCGACATGACCAGAATTTTTAAGGGATCTTGGTCATCTCTAAACAGAGAGCGACCTTTCAGGCACAGGCTGAGCGCTAGATCAGAATCAAGACTGCGTTCGTGAAATTCATCAAATATCACCAAGCCAACCTCATCTAACGACGGGTCATTCTGTAACATTCGGGTAAGAATACCCTCAGTGATCACTTCCACCTTTGTCTGCTTCGTAACCTTAGTATCTAAGCGCATACGATAACCAATCGTTTGCCCAGGACTTTCATTCAAAAGACTTGCCATGCGATATGCAGCAGATCTGGTGGCAATTCTGCGCGGTTCTAATATTAGAATTTTTCTGTGCTTTAGCCAAGGTTCATCCATCAGCGCAAGCGGGACTAAGGTGGTTTTACCCGCGCCTGGTGGTGCTTCCAATACGACCTCATGCCGTTCAGATAATTGCTGCTTAAGACAATCTAAAACATCTTCAACAGGTAGGCCCAATGGGGTCACAGCTTTGCCTTTAGCAATCGGTTTGGAGTAGCGTAATAGTAACTCAAAATGAGACTAATAAACTATCGATTTATTTCCCTTGGTTCAACAAATTGAGATGTAATATCGACCTTTGAACAATTCGTCGCTAATGTGCCAGCAGCAGCCAGTCGTTTAACGACATATCTGTGGGAGTAAGGTTGGGGTAAGGTTCAAACCTTGTTATGTCACTAATCCACAGGCAATACCCTGCCAAGCAATCAAACATTAATATAGATTAGACCATTTGACGGCTTTTATTTGCATGTGGAGTGGTTTATGCTCAACCTAAGGTTCAGCTTCTAAACAAAGGATTTTGTTCTGTATGAGAGCAAATACAAGTATTACCCAGATATTACAAGCAAGTTTTAGTATTGCTATTAGCCAGTCTACAAGCGTTTTATCTGTCAGTGATGGCATATATAGTTTACTTGGTTTCTACGTAGATGATTTTCTTAGCGGAAAAGTAACTTTGCAAAGTCGCATTCACCCAGATGACCAAGACATTGCAGATGCATTGTTTTCGAACGACGTTAATCCAATCTCAAGTTCTTTCAATATCAGACTCAGGCAGGCTGATGGGCATATTCGTTGTGTAAAGGGCCAATACACCAAAACAATCAATAACGAAGAAAAATACGTAACGCTTCAAATTCTATTACAAGATGCAAAAAGCCTATGGGTAGAGCAAGGTGACCAAACCATGATGGCGAATTTCAAAGCTATGATGGATAACACAAATGACTATATTTACTTCAAAGACAGCAATCACGTCTTCACGGGGGCCAGTGAAACCTTAGTCGACATTACCGATCCATCAGAACACTGGAAGGATTTGATTGGCAAGACCGATTACGATGTATTTCCTGAAGCCTTTGCCGATATTTACTACAGCTTAGAGAAGCAGGTGTTCGCAGGCAATGATGTTGCACATGAAGAGCAAGAAACGCTAGATGGCGATGGCAACAAGGGCTGGGTTGATAACAGAAAATATCCTATAACAAATGATGCCGGTAACATTGTTGGTTTATTTGGTATTGCACGGGATATTACCGACAGTAAAAGAATTGAAGACGACTTAAAAGAAAAAGAAGAACGATTAGCTTTAGCTACTAGCCATAATGGTGTTGGTGTATGGGATTTGAATCTACTGACATCTGAGCTGACATGGGATGACTCGATGTTTACCGTCTTCAATATCAAACGTGAAGATTTTAGTGGTGCCTATGAAGCTTGGGAGAAAACATTACACCCTGATGACCTCCTGCGTGCCAGACATGAAATCGAAGATGGTATTTCCGGTAAAAAGACGTTTGACACTGACTTTCGTATTCTTGGTTCAAATGGTGATATTCGCCATATTAAAGCCCTCGCAAAAGTATTTCATGATAAAGATGGAAAGCCTGTCCGGATGCTTGGTACGAATATAGACATCACCTTGCAAAAACAAGCTGAAGAAAAACTACAACTCTCTGCTCGAGTATTTAGCGACACTCACGAAGGCATCACTATTACCAATGCCCAAAAAGAGATAGTCGATGTTAACCCTGCCTTTTGTAATATTACCGGTTACAGTCGTGATGACGTCATAGGAAAAAACCCTAGTATCCTGAGTTCAGGCAAACAAAGCCCTGAGTTCTATGCTGAGATGTGGCGAGTCATAAACGAGTCTGGTCACTGGCAAGGTGAAGTCTGGAACAGAAGAAAAGGTGGCGAGCTCTATGCTGAGTTGCTGACTATTTCTACATTACTTAATGAAAATGGCAAAGTAATAAACTATGTCGGTGTATTTATTGATATTACTCACAGTAAACAACAACAAGAAAAACTCAGCAAGATGGCGCACTATGACATCCTCACTGGCTTACCTAACCGTACTTTATTTGTTGACCGTTTTCATCAAGCGATTGCCCATAGTAAGCGTTCCGAACATCACCTTGCAGTGTGTTTCCTTGATTTAGATAACTTTAAACCAGTCAATGATAACTATGGTCATGATGCAGGTGACCAATTATTAATTGAAGTGGCTCAGCGAATAACAGCAAGTATCCGAGAAGAAGATACGGTGTCACGCCAAGGGGGTGATGAGTTTGCCTTATTACTGAATGATATTGAATCTTACGGTCAATGTGAAAACACCTTAGAACGTATTCTTCACGCCTTAGCTCAACCTTATTTAATTGATGATACCTCTCATAATATTACGGCTTCCATTGGCGTGACCTTATACCCTGATGATAATGAAGATATTGATATGCTCATTCGTCATGCTGACAATGCGATGTATCAAGCCAAACAGTCAGGTAAGCATCGTTATCACTTCTTTGATAGTTCGCACGATAAACAGTTAGTGCAACAACATCACAAGCTTGATGAAATCCAGAACGCACTTATTAACAATGAATTTACTTTGTATTACCAACCTAAGGTCAACATGGCTACCGGTGATGTGTTTGGGGCTGAAGCACTCATTAGATGGATGCATCCTGAAAATGGCCTTATTCCACCACTAGACTTCCTACCCGTCATTGATGGTACAGACTTAGAGCTGCAAGTAGGTGACTGGGTTATCAATCAAGCATTGCAACAAATGGATAGCTGGCTGGCTCAAGGTATCAAACTGGAAGTCAGTGTCAATATTGCCTCTCATCATTTACAGTCAGAGTCTTTCTTTGCTAATTTAGAAACTGCTTTAGCTAGATACCCTGCTGTCGATTCACAATACTTTCAATTGGAAATACTGGAAAGTAGTGCACTAGGTGATTTGCAAATAATTAGTCAAATTATCAAAACCTGCCAAGAAGCCTTAGGTGTTAATGTCGCCTTAGATGATTTTGGTACCGGTTATTCATCTCTAACTCACTTACGAAGCTTAACCGCCAACACG
>Ga0209495_1002860_pt1 | contig 10981 bp, 8 predicted proteins | sample EN1Hudsemesocosm_FD_184629 | JGI IMG/M metagenome (GOLD analysis project Ga0209495, IMG submission 184629) | Methane-oxidizing microbial communities from mesocosms in the Hudson Canyon - EN1E Hudson Canyon (SPAdes) (version 2) | ecosystem: Environmental > Aquatic > Marine > Cold seeps | place... | reverse complement strand
ATCTCTAAATGCGGGATACCGTCCTCGTCGTAAGGTTCAGAAACAACCTGATAGCCTAAGCCACTATAAAACCCTTCTAAATGTGCTTGCGCGGAAATCCTATTCCCCTCCCCCGGGAAATGCTGGCGAGAGCTATCCAGCGCAACACGCATTAACTCTAGTCCAAGCCCCTTTCTTCTATGGGTAAAACGCGTGATCACTCGGCCAATTGAAGGCTCCTTATATTTTTTGCCTGGAGGAACGAGTCTTAAATATGCAACCAGCTCTTCTTTTTCGCTGCCGAACGTTTGCCAACCCAAAACATGCAGCGCAATTCGATCTAGCTCGTCAATGTCATGATAAGGGCAATGTTGTTCTACGATAAAGACATCTTGCCTCAGCTTTAGCATCGCATACATTGCGTCACTCGTTATATCTGAAAATTGTATACACTGCCAAGTCATCACCAATGTGAAGTTCCTCGAATCAATTTAGTTATGCTGCACGCCATGTATTATTGTACTAATTGCTTTACTATTGAATCACGCGCTGCACAATCATTATAGCTATACTTGTGCACGCCAAAAATTATAAAAAACTCAGTATTTCGCGGAAGCCGAATGAAATTTAAGTCTTTTTTAAAGAACACATTTGTCTCTCATGCGTTAGACAAGAAACTCGAAAAAATAGAGAAACCCGTGGGTTCTCTAGGCTACGATCCTTGGGGTTTTAATAAAGATACCAACAAAATCGTCTTCTCTTTATTCTCTTCAGTCTATGAAAAATACTTTCGGGTTCAAACGCATGGGATTGAAAATGTGCCCGACTCAGGCCCAGTTCTTATTATCGCAAACCATAGTGGCCAACTACCCATTGACGGCACTCTTATTGGTTACGCTATTGCGAATCGCGAAAAGGCGCCTCGTCAAACAAGAGCAATGATTGAGCGTTTTTTCCCCACTGTGCCTTATATTGGCAATATCTTAAACCAATTAGGCGCGGTTTTAGGGGACCCGATCAATTGCGCTAAAATATTAGACCGTGGTGAAGCCGTTATTGTCTTTCCAGAAGGCATAAGAGGTTCAGGTAAACTTTATAAAGACCGTTACAAATTGCAAAGGTTCGGCAGCGGTTTCGTGCGTTTAGCCATGGCGCATGGCACCCCAATCGTACCCGTTGGTGTTGTCGGTTGTGAAGAAACCATCCCCGCGATCGCCAATGTAAAGCCACTAGCAAGACTATTAGGCGTGCCTTACATTCCACTGGCCGTGCCCTTTATTTTTCCAGCGAAAGTTCACTTAACATTCGGAAAACCCATTTTCTTTGATGACGAAGAACTGACTGAGGAGCAGGTGACGCGGCGCGTCGAAAAAGTTAAGCGCGCAATTAACACTTTGATCGCAAAAGGCCTGGATGAACGAGAGGCGATTTTCGAGTAAAAATAATGAGTCTCACAACTGTTGCAACGACAACTAAAACCGTTAATAAACCCAATAACCGAAAAAGTGCAGCGTCACGAAAAACAAAAAATAGGCAAGCGTTATCTGCTGACAAGAAGCAAACAGTGCTTGTCACCGGTTGCGCTGGAGCACTCGCACAACAGGTCATCAACCGTTTACGAGATAAGTACAACATTGTCGCCGTTGACTTTCGAGAGCAAAGTTATTTGAGTGAAGAAATTCCCTGTTACAAACTCGACTTTAACAAACGCGTATTTGAAGACCTTTTCAAACAGTATAAGTTTGACAGCGTTATTCATTTAGGCCGGATCCAATCAAGTGAGGAAACGAAAATCCGGCGTTATAACAGCAATGTATTGGGTACGCAAAAATTACTTGATCTAAGTCATAAGTACGGCATCAAGCATGTCTTAATTTTGTCGACCTATCATGTTTATGGAGCCGACGCATATAACCCTGCGCTAATTGATGAGAATGCGCCGCTTAAAGCGGCCGAATTGACGCATGATCTGGTCGATTCAGTTGAACTCGAAAACTTAGCCAATATTTACTTGTGGAAATATCCGGATTTAAACATCACTATTCTTCGGCCATGCAACATCGTTGGTCCGGGTATACAGAATTCTATTAGCCGCTTACTCGCGAGTTCATATGCACCCAGCCTCCTCGGTTTCTCGCCAATTATGCAATTTATTCATATCGACGATATGGCGGATGCAATTATGCTTGCCCATACAACTAATCATCCGGGTGTCTATAATGTTGCACCGGAGGATTGGGTTGCCCTGCAAGACGCCATAGATGTGAGTGGGTGTCGCCGTATTCCCGTTCCGTCAATACCCCCCATTTTGCCTCGAACATTGGCGACAATAGCCGGTTTGAAAATGTTTCCCTCTTATTTAATTAATTACTTTAAATATCCAGTAGTAATCGATGGTAGTTTGTTTGCGGAGACCTTTCATTACAAAGCAAAACGACCATTAAAAGAAATATTTAGATTCTATAAAGAACAGAAGAACTAGAAGATAAATACTGGATTTCATAATCGTTCAGAGTAGCGGATGTGTGATCTGTTTTAATAGTCGTGGCTCAACATGCAAAAAAACCGGCGCTACGAGCGCCGGTTTTTTTAGAACACGTTCTTATTTACTCTTTGCCGTATACGACGTTTTCCTGCTCTTGAACTCGGATAAACGTGGTTCGTTTTGATAACTCTTTTAAACTCGCGGCACCAACATATGTGCAAGTAGAACGAACACCCCCCAATATATCTTGCACGGTATTATCGACAGGGCCTTTATATAACATCTCAACGGTCTTACCTTCGCTCGCACGATAATTAGCGACGCCTCCGGCATGTTTGTTCATTGCAGTTGACGAGGACATACCGTAAAACTTTTTATATGTTTTGCCATCTCGATCAAAAATTTCACCGCCTGACTCATCATGACCTGCCAACATACCCCCAAGCATAACGAAATCAGAACCTGCACCAAACGCCTTTGAGACGTCACCCGCACAGGTACAACCACCATCAGAAATAATATGTCCCTTTAACCCGTGCGCAGCATCCGCACATTCAATCGCCGCTGAAAGTTGGGGATAACCGACACCAGTTTTTACACGTGTCGTACAAACTGAACCGGGCCCAATGCCAACTTTAACGATATCCGCCCCGGACATAATCAACTCTTCCGTCATCTCACCCGTCACTACATTACCCGCAATTATGGTAATTTTAGGTAGCGCTTTACGTGCCTGCCGCAAGAAGTCGACGAAATGTTGCGAATAACCGTTTGCAACATCAATACACAGAAAACCGAGCTTTGGGTTCTGTTCAATAATCGTTTTTACCTTATCGAAATCTGCCTGAGACGTCCCCGAAGACACCATAATAGATTGGTAGATACTGTCATCTTGCTCCGCAAGAAACGACCGCCATTCTTCCGTGGAATAATGCTTATGCACGGCGGTAAGAATTTTATATTCCGCTAATTTTTTAGCCATTTCAAACGTGCCAACGGTATCCATATTGGCAGCAATGATAGGGACACCTGTCCAAGACTGGCCTGAATTTACAAACTGATAAGTACGTTCAACGCTCACTTGAGAGCGACTCTTTAATGTCGAACGCTTCGGTCGAATTAAAACGTCCTTAAATCCAAGTTTAACGTCATTTTCGATATGCATAAGTCGGTGACCACAGTAATGAATTTGGTTCGCTACTCACGGCGCGCGCAGCGGACGCAAAGTATAAAGAGCAGCCGTTAAAAAGGGGAGCCATTTTCATTCGAAATTATAATTTTTTACCATTCGGTCAAAATAAAAAGTAGAACACTGCTGATACCCCCTAACAAAACCAAATATAAAGTCATCTAAATAATAGAGATATCAGATATGAAGAAATAAATAAGCGCAGCCAAACCAGCAGAACATGGCACCGTAATAATCCAAGCGGCGATTATTTTGTTCATTGCTGAACGGCGTACTAAATTTTCTTTGTAGATTGATTTTAATTGTTTACGCTCAGTCTTACTCAACCCAAGCTGAGTCTTTTTCAACTTGGCTTCTTTGAGCAACACCTCCATCTCTTTAAGCTCAGCCGACTGAAAATTTTGCAAAAAAGATTCCAATCGCTGCTTCTCCTCTCCTTCATGATGTTCAGCCATTTTGTGCAGTTGTGTCACATAACTTAGACGCATCCTTTCACGAAGCAAGCCAACCCCGAAAATGCCACCTACGGCAATATGCGTAGAACTCACAGGCAAACCAAGCTGCGATGCAACGATTACCGTAATAGCCGCTGCCATGGCCACACAAAAAGCACGCGATTTGTCTAACTCAGTAATCTCCGTGCCTACGGTGCGGATTAACTTAGGACCAAAAAGGAAAAGGCCCAACGCAATTCCTAATGCACCAATCATCATTACCCATAACGGAATGGCCGCTTTGGTTGACACGCCTGCGTTATGCACAGAATCAGCAATCGCAGCAAGGGGCCCAACCGCGTTTGCGACATCATTGGCACCGTGTGCAAAACTTAACAAAGCCGCAGCAAAAATAAGAGGAACTGTAAACAAGCTGTTCACACCATCACGCGTTTGCTCAAGCCTCGAAGCAGCGTTGGCGATCAATGGTTGAACCGCAAAAAAGATAATCACAGCAATAGCAAACCCAATCAATGCGGCTTGATAGAAGTCAAGTTTGATAAGCTTCTTGATACCTTTGACTGCAAGATAAGTAGAAAATGCCCAAGCCATAATTGCTAATAACCAAGGCACGAAGCGTTTTGCCGAACCGAGCATATCGTCAGTATGCATGATTTTTTTCTTAATAAAATACTGAAACGAAGCTGCAATTAAGCCGCCAAGCAAAGGAGAAATAATCCAACTCGCTGCAATTGCCCCCATCTTGCTCCAGTTCGCGACTGCAAAACCGCCGGCAGCAATACCTGCGCCCAGTACGCCTCCCACAATCGAGTGGGTGGTGGAGACAGGTGCACCTAAAAATGTCGCTAAGTTTAACCACAGCGCACCGGCTAATAAGGCAGCTAACATTAACAAAATAAACGTGCGCGCCTCGGTTATTTGTGATGGATCGATAATACCTTTTTTAATGGTGCTCACAACATCACCACCAGCGATTAGCGCCCCTGCTGCTTCAAAAATTGCGGCAATTAAAATAGCACCAAAAAGGGTTAACGCCTTTGAACCGACGGCCGGACCAACGTTATTTGCGACATCGTTTGCGCCGATATTCATCGCCATATAACCACCAACGGCCGCCGCAATCGCTAAGGTAAAACCCCCAGGTAAGTTATAGTTTTGGAACAGCGCATAAATAAGCACACCTATCAAAAAAGCAACACTCAAGCCTAGCCGAAAGAGTTCATTACTTTGACTGTTCAAGCCAGTTTCTAAGGCACCGATATTCTTGAATTCCACGCGCATTACCCTTCCAATAAATTGATACTATCTCTCGTGACAGCTCGCAAATAGACTGTAATATATCTGTCACATTGCTTCAGGTCACCCCTTATTTATGAACACTCAAACAAAAAAAAGCCTCCACCGGAGGCCCTTCTGAAGGCACGCTTACTTTACTTTTCGCACTAATCGACCATTATGCTCAACACGTCAGACTGGGCGCCTTCTGTACCATCGGTGCCAACAGTGCTTATTGTAAAATAGTGCATGCCAGTCTGAAGGCTCTGTGCATAACTAAGGCTCTGAGCTCCCCCTACGTAGGCCATGAGCCTCAAGTCGTTTGGCATCGTACCCGAGTAGATTTTATAACCATCGATTTCCGCTACCGACAGCGCCGAACCGTCTTCTCGCTCCTCAGGTAACTCCCAAGACAATGTGACCAGTCGCACCGGCGGGCCGGCGGGGAAATCAGCCGCATTATTAGCACTGGAGTCGGCTATATATTCATCATAATTGCTCACGCCGTCACCATCTAAGTCCGAATAAGCATCATCACTGTTTAAGTACGCCATGCCATTCAGCACCTCGTAACTATCACTAATGCCATCGGAGTCGCTATCCGCGTTTGCGGGGTTCGTTAACAATAAATATTCATCCAGATTTGTGAGCTGATCATTGTCCATATCCAGCAATGCGTCGCTTGCATCAGTGGGGTTTAGCCCAACCGCCTGCTCATAAAAGTCTGGTAAGCCATCGCTATCAATATCGGTCACATTTACCGAGTCGTTGTATCCAGTCGCGTAGATACCGGCGTTGTAACCAATTTGATAGCCTTTTTGATATGACACCTCGGGGCCACCCTGTCCCAAGGCTTGTCCTCTGTATTCAGTTAAGAACTCACTCGTAATTACTTGGCGATCAAACGCGGGTCCACTCCATTCAACTGATAAATAATCGTCGCCGCTGTGCTCTTTGTGAAGCAACTCAAAAAAATGAGGTTCGCCTTCCTCAAGAAAAATTTCGCGGGACGTCTGGCTGTTGAAAAAATCGTAATTTTTGTAGCCAGTTGGCCTATTCGTGAGCGCTATTAGCATTCGCTTCGAGGGGTCGTGGTTACTCGAAAGCCAGAACTCAGCGCTATCATCGGCGCTCAATGCAAATTCATATAGACCTGAAACTGGTGCGCGCAGATAGCCCTGAATACGCCGTCCAAACCTTTGCGTGCCAGAATTGGCAAAATCAAGTTCTAACAAGGGCAGACTTTCATACGCAGGGGAAGCAAAGCTTGGGTGCCTTGTTAAGGAGCGCACTGACTTACCATTGACCGCACGCCATTTCTCAACTTGCGGCAAAGTTTGCGCGGTTACATGAGCGCTTGTAAACGGCAAAAAGAAGCAAAGAAAACCTAACAAAAATGCCTTTGAAACTCGCGAATTTGTCATAATAACCCCCGATCTTCATTCCCAGTATACGCCGAAACTATTGACTTAGACCAAGCACTTGTCACTTTTTGAATAGTATAAAAAGGAATAGAAAGATTGAGGTTTATTATGCCGACAGCACTAATTTTTAGAGCAAGTGCTAGAATTTTTAACGTTCAAACGCAATAAAACGCAGAAAACTATTAGGCTGCAATGTTGTTCTCAAAGAAACAAGCGTGCTTAAAATAAAGTACCGAAGCTTCACTACAAGCAAATTAAGTTATCCATTTTTGCATTCAACGATATAAAAAATATTGATTTTAAACTTTGCACCTCAGGGAAAAACCAATAACCTTGAACCATTCTTTTAAAAATTAGCTAAATATATGAGCAAACTCTTTTTAATTCGCCATGGCCAAGCGTCGTTAGGCAAACAAAATTACGACATGCTTTCAAAGCTCGGTGAGAAACAAAGCGAACTTTTAGGCGAACATTTAAAAGATATGGGCGTCATACCAAACCTAGTTATTCGCGGCGATATGCATCGGCATTTTCAAACCTCTGCCGGCATCCTAGAAGGTTTGAGTATGAAAGAAGCGTTAATGAATGTTCGGGTGGACCCTCGATGGGATGAATTTGATTTCGAAACCCTAATCCGTGCATACCTTGCTGAGTTAAAAGGCGATAAGCCAACGTTAGATAACCCAAAGGCATTTTTCTCACTCTTAAAAAATGCACTCACTGCCTGGTCAAGGGATGAAATACAGTCGACCCTTGCAGAAAACTGGCAAGACTTCTCAGCACGAATAAATGATGCTCTTTTGGCGGCATTGCAACATCATACTCACGCAAATATCTTCGTAGTTAGTTCTGGAGGAGCCATCTCAATGGCGCTCAGTCATTTATTGAAGTTTGATGCACCGAGCATTATCAACCTTAATTTGCAAAGCAGAAATAGCGGTATTAGTGAAATTTACTTTAATGAACAACAGCATTATGTGACAAGTTTTAATGGTGTTCCGCACTTAGAACGTGGCAACAGAAAACAACTAATCACCTCCGCTTAATGTAAGCTCACCGCCGCTTAGCTCAGCGCTCATTTTGTAAATAGACTGCCGATACTTTTCCAACCAAAGCATCTTGTGTATGGTTTGTCTACATTTACGTTATTTCAATATGAAGGCAGAAGATTATGAACGAAGCCGTAATTGTTTCTACCGCCCGCACACCAATTGGTCGCGCGTTTAAAGGCGCGTTTAACTATACAAAATCTCCAACCCTCATGGGCCACGCTATTAAGCATGCGGTAACACGCTCGGGTGTTGAAGGCGGCGAAGTAGAGGATGTTATCATCGGCACCGTCCTTGCCGCAGGCAGTGCCGGCATGAATATCGGAAGAATGGCCGCCCTAGCGGCTGGCTTACCCGTTACAGCGTCGGGCCAAACTATTGACCGTCAATGTTCATCTGGTTTGATGGCGATCGCCACCGCCGCTAAACAAATCATGGTCGACGGCATGCAAGTTGTTGTAGCTGGCGGCCAAGATAATATTTCCGAAATTCAAAAAGGTTACTTTGACTGGATAGCGAAAACACAGGATCCAAACGTTATTGCAAATGCGGAACATGCGTATATGCCCATGTTACTTACCGCTGAGCACGTGGCAAAAACGTACGGTGTGACGCGAGAACAGCAAGACAGCTATGCACTTCTTAGCCAACAACGCACGGCGGCTGCACAAGAAGCGGGTAAGTTCGATGATGAAATCGTAGCGATGACGACAACGAAATCAAATTTCAACAAAGAAACAAAACAAATCACTTATGAAAACGTGACCGTCAACAAGGATGAGGGTAACCGCCCAACCACAACGTTCGCGAGTCTGCAATCGCTAAACCCAGTAAGTGAAGGGGGAGTCATCACAGCAGGCAATGCAAGCCAATTGAGCGATGGCGCCTCAGCATGTGTCGTCATGGACAGTAAGCTCGCAGAGCGACGCGGCTTAGCACCACTCGGTATTTACCGTGGGATGACGGTAGCCGGTAACGCGCCCGAGGAAATGGGCATTGGGCCGATATATGCGATCCCCAAACTCCTAAAACAACACGGCCTTAGTATTCACGATGTGGGGCTTTGGGAGCTCAATGAAGCATTTGCAGTACAGTGCTTGTATTGCCGCGATCATCTAGGCATCGATCCCGCCCTGTATAATGTGAACGGGGGGGCTATCTCAATTGGTCACCCTTACGGGATGACAGGCGCCCGCACGGTGGGTCATGCCTTAATTGAGGGTAAGCGGCGCGGCGTCAAATACGTTGTGGTGTCGATGTGTATAGGCGGTGGTATGGGTGCAGCGGGCCTTTTTGAGATTGGGTGATTTAACCCGCCGACTTACATAACCGAATAATAGAAAGAAAGTTATAGCCTGTTATGCTCACACCATGACAGGCTGCGAAAATCGCGTATAATCCGCCCACTCAATTTAGCCTAGGAATGCTTTATCTATGTCAGCCAAAAATGCTTTTTATGCCCAATCCGGTGGTGTAACCGCAGTCATCAATGCCTCTGCTTGTGGAGTGATTGAAACCGCTCGTAAACACAGCGACAAAATAGGGAAAGTCTATGCGGGCCGCAATGGCATTATTGGCGCATTACGCGAAGAGCTAATTGATACGAGCCTCGAATCACTCGAGGATATTGCGGCACTGCGACACACACCAAGCGGTGCTTTCGGCAGCTGTCGGTACAAATTAAAAAATCTTGAAGAAAACAAACGTGAATACGAACGTTTAATTGAGGTTTTTCGAGCACATGATATTGGCTACTTTTTTTATAACGGTGGCGGAGACTCACAAGATACCGCTTATAAAGTATCTCAATTAAGCGAAAAAATGGGTTATCCAATAACGTGTGTCGGTATTCCTAAAACTGTTGATAATGACCTGCCTTTTACAGATTGTTGCCCGGGCTTCGGTTCTGTTGCCAAGTATGTTGCAATCTCAACGAAAGAAGCGGCTATGGATATCGCTTCAATGTGCGAATCGTCAACAAAAGTGTTTATTCTTGAGGTAATGGGACGTCACGCAGGCTGGATAGCCGCCGCAGGCGGACTTGCCGGCAAAAATAGCACTGAAGCGCCCCATATCATTCTATTCCCAGAAATCCCTTTTGATCGCGATGCCTTTCTAACGCGCGTTGATGAATGTGTTAAGGAGTTTGGTTACTGCGTCGTCGTGGCATCAGAAGGGGCTCAATATGAAGACGGTCGATTCGTTGCAGATGCCGGCCAAAAAGACGCATTCGGGCATACACAATTAGGGGGTGTAGCACCGACGCTCGCAAATATGGTCAAGCAAAGCTTAGGCTATAAATACCATTGGGCAGTTGCAGACTATCTTCAACGTGCCGCGCGCCACATAGCGTCTGCGACAGATGTGACACAAGCCTACGCTATGGGTCAAGCCGCAGTTGAATTTTCGGTAAACGGTAAGAATGCGGTGATGCCTATTATTCAACGAGAGAGTAGCAAGCCTTATAAGTGGACCGTCGGTGAAGCGCCATTAAGCCAAGTAGCCAATCAAGAGAAAAAAATGCCGATCCATTACATTACCGATGATGGGTTCGGAATTACCGAGGAATGTCGCGAGTACTTAGCCCCCCTTATTCGAGGCGAAGATTATCCACCATATGATGATGCGGGTATTCCGATTTATGTGAAGCTACAAAATACGCTCGTAAATAAAAAACTTCGTAGCGATTTTAAGGTGTAATACTGGAAGTCAGAAAACCTACTCGGTTGAACATAAAGGCTGCATAAGAAATACCATTGCAGCCTTTATGTTTACTTTGCATTATTCACTCGGTAAAGCACGGCTCTCTCTCTTTCTCGCCGCAACCAAAGCTGGCCTCGCCCCAACGCGACCCAAATATGACTTTAAGTTTTCTTGTTCAATGGATTGTTTGAAAGCCAGGCCCCAGAACAAACAATGGCCAAGTAAAATATCGGCTGCAGTGAAGTCATTACCTAATATAAAATCGTTATCGCCCAAGCCCTCACTAAACAATTTAAGCGCCGTCTGAAATTCCCATTGAGCCGTCTCTACCACCTCGGGCACACGCTTTTCCTTCGGCAGGACAAATTTATGTTTCCCCATCGTCCAAAGTGGTTGCTCAAGCTCAGCGATTGCGAATATAG
>Ga0209495_1002857_pt1 | contig 10991 bp, 9 predicted proteins | sample EN1Hudsemesocosm_FD_184629 | JGI IMG/M metagenome (GOLD analysis project Ga0209495, IMG submission 184629) | Methane-oxidizing microbial communities from mesocosms in the Hudson Canyon - EN1E Hudson Canyon (SPAdes) (version 2) | ecosystem: Environmental > Aquatic > Marine > Cold seeps | place... | reverse complement strand
CAGAGCCAATACGCGATCTGCAGATGCAACTACACATAATTGGGATCTACACATAAGGGTCGGTTGCTGCCCCATTGAGCCTCGATTTTAATTACCCAAAAATCGTAACTATTTGTGGTCGCTTGTCAGTCAGTTACAGTCAGTTGCCAGAACTTAATCCAATCACTCTGAATACAAATATAGCTAACTTTTTTCTTGACAAATGATTCCTTTCGTACTCTACTGAGATAAAGTTTTCGAGTAGAAAAAGTGAACATCCCTTATGAAAAGAATATTTGAGACAGCTAAGCTCAAGATTGTTTGGGTTGCATTATTCTCGTGGTTGGCGTTAGTCATTTCAATGGGTTCCGCTCAGGCCGCGATAGTAAGCTACACTTTGGACGATATCTTTTTGGTTGATGATACACAGATGACTGGCTCATTTAATTGGACCTATACGATCGGAGACTTCGAGGGTGGTGAAGGGGCATTTACTGCGCTGGAAATTCCGTGGCAACCCAGTGCTACAGCCCCCCCACTTGAACAAGATGGAATGGTTCTAACGATCGAAAACAACCAAATTGAAATTTCATTAGATGGCAACTTTCATGATTACGGATTAGACATTAGCCTCAAATTCGTACAATCTCTTTCACCCACTCAATCTTCGTTGATTGATCTGAGTATAAGCTCCTTCGAATGCTGTGGCAACGGTTTTAAAGATCAGCTTTTCAGCAGTGGAAGGATCTCACCATCTATTGTCCCTATTCCAGCTGCGCTTCCCTTGTTCGCAGGAGGTCTCTGCCTGTTGAAACTGTTCGGCTGGCGTAGAAAATAGTGAATCGTCGGCAGGCATCCGGCCATTCAATAAATACTCAAATCCTGAGGGGGATTAAGATTATGAGAGTTTTTTTAATTAGTATGGTTCTTTTGGCAATGACTGGTTGTGGTGATGAGTTTTGGTGTGGCGAAAACGGTTGCGGTGCTGACAAGGGTTCTAATATCAATCGAACAACCTGAGCTTCTTAAACTGTAGATGTTAGCAAAGACCAATAGGGTCTACTATAGAATTATGCTGCCTTAGATTTATGATAACAACTTATTATTTCAGCCCTTCTTCATTGATTATTTCTAGATAATTTTATCCTTTAATTAATCATAAATCATACGTTTACTTCGGTAATCTACCTGGTTGATTTTTTCTTGATTTAAACAAAATCAGAAGCCATTCCGCTTTTAGCCACTTCACTCTGGAGTACCTTAATCCAAAGGGTATACCTTGAATAGGCAATGAGTATTCAATTACTTACAGCATATTTTTTGCTATTTTTAATGATTTTCTCGAATACTTTTACAACATCAATAGTGGAGTGATGATTTTAGTCCGCGAAACGTCAAGTCAGTGAATGTAGTGGCTTTTGTGCGTAATAGGAATAGCTGGACGTAGCGGGGCTTACTATCGATACATAGTCGCTGTTTTTAAAGACTGCTTAACAGGCTTGTAACATCTGTATTTCAGCCATCCTTACTGGTCAGATGCTGCCCCAAGGCTACATGGATGTATTCACACCAGCCTTGAGGGACAAAATGGAAGCAAGCTACTGTTTATCATAGCCATGTAACCCAATAATATTAATTTATGCCCTAGTATTTACTCTTTCAAGAAACCCATCAGCATTCACTGGCACAGACTCGGGCACTATAATAGCGCCCAATTCAACCATAGCCTTTTTATAGACCTTGCGCTTAAAATAAATCACATCCTTCAATGGATACCAATAATCCACCCACTTCCAGCCATCAAATTCCTGTTTTTCACCACAGTCAAAGCGTACATTAGTTTCATCACTGACTAAACGCAGAATATACCAAATCTGCTTCTGGCCGATACATAAAGGTAATGAGTTTTTTCTAATATATTTGTCTGGTAATTTGTATCGCAACCAATAACGGGTACGACCCAGTAATTCTACATGTTCAGCTCGCAACCCGGTTTCTTCCCAAAGCTCACGATACATCGCGACCTCTGGATCTTCATTGCAGTCTATCCCACCCTGCGGAAATTGCCATGAATTCATTCCTTTGCGTTTTGCCCAAAACACACGCCCCTCATCATTACAAAGGATAACCCCGACATTAGGCCGGTACCCTTTAGAATCTATCATTTAAAAAAACCTGTTAGTAACCTTCCTATTCTCTTAATTTATATTCAAACATCCCAGGAGCACTTATAAGCTAAACACAAGTCATCACAATACCAAAAATACAGGTATCAAAATATCAGGAAAATTTTCAATCAAGGTAAAACAGTTAAGAAAAAACAATATACACTCATCATTTCCTTCTTTACCCTGTTATGGCAATAAAAACTATCCTAAAAATTGCAATATACGACTTATAGTATTTATAGCTAGCTGTTCAAATGTTAAAATTAAAAAACAAGTCAGTATTAAAATTAATAGAGCCATTGTTCCATAAATAAAGTACTGACGCTATAGTCCATTTTTCTTTTATTTACCCTAAAGCAGGTTTTATCCGTGAGTTTAGCGATTTTTGATTTAGACAACACCCTTATTTCTGATGACAGTGATTATTTATGGGGACAATTCCTTGTCGACCAGGGAATAGTCGATAAAGATCAGTATGAAGAAGCCAATGCCAAATTTTATGATGACTATAAACAGGGGAAGCTGGATATTGTTGAGTTTTTAAATTTTTCTTTAGCACCATTAGCTCAGAATGATCCTGAGCAACTCTATAAATGGCGTACTCAATTTATAGAAGAAATCATTAAACCCATTCAGCTAAAACCAGCCATTAGATTAGTCAACAAACATCGTTTTAGAGGCGATACCGTTATGGTGATCACTGCGACTAATCGCTTTGTAACCGAACCCATCGTTAAACTTTTTGGCATAGATATACTGCTAGCAACCACGCCTGAATTTGTTGATGGTCGTTATACTGGAAAATTTGAAGGGACACCTTGCTTCCAGGAAGGTAAAGTGCATTTATTGAATAAATGGTTAGAAGACTCAGAAGAAACCATGGAAAACAGTTGGTTTTATAGTGATTCCATTAATGACTTACCGCTATTAAAACTGGTTGATAATCCTGTTGCTGTCGACCCCGATGACAAACTTCGTGAACATGCAGAAGAAAAGAACTGGACTTGTATGAGCTTGAGAACTTAAAACTGATAATAAAAGTAGAGCAAGGGATCAACAGAACCATTTGAATTACAAGACTTTAACTCTAAACCCTCTCGGCAATGCAGGAATGCTTGCCGAGAGAGTTTAATAGCCCCAGTCAATTCAATAGCCAAAATTTTCTACTGGGTAACAAATTATTAACAAGACAATAATAACTGGCTATGCTCTTGTTGCCATGGCAAACCTTGCCTGGCTCCCATTTTAGTGCAGCATAATGTACCTGCGGCACTTGAGTAGGCCAGAATACCGTTCCAATCCATATTTTTTGCCACAGCCGCAGCAAAAGCGCCATGAAAAGCATCCCCTGCCCCAGTGGTATCAATAGCTTTAACAGGTATTGCAGCAAGTCCACCTTGCTGTTCACCTCGTTGCCAGATTAAACCTTTTTCACCCAGAGTAATAACTACGGCTGGAGAGAGTTTTGCCAAACGAGTTAATGCAGTTTTAACATCACCAGCAAACTGGCAAGCAAATTTTTCTGATGCAACCAGATAATCAACCTTATCCATTAATTTTTCTGTGCCTTCATGCAAAGAACCTGCATCCAGTACAGTAGGAATATTAAGCTGAGCAGCGAGTTTTACTAGGGCCAAAGATAAATTTGGCTCATGCCCATCAAGTAGAATTGCTTTTGCCTGCAGTAAAGAAAAGTCGATGGCATTGTCTGCCAAAGCTTTAGTTGCCCCTTTGTAATTGATTAAGGCTCTTTTACCATCAGGTTTAACGATAACGGTTGATAACGGTGTAGGAGATACCCCTCTTTCAATAAGATCGGTATTAACTTGGTGCTGAATAAATTCCTGATGATGCATTTCACCATAAAGATCTTGCCCTAAATAACCAGAAAAAGCGGCTTTTAAACCTAATCGAGAAACTGCAATAGCAGCATTAGCCGCCGGTCCACCACCACTTCCAACTAAATCCTCAGCAAATATTTTTTCGTCACTTTCCGGGTGTTTATTAACTGAAAAAGTCAGGTCATAACAGGCATGACCAAGGCAAAGAACATCAACACTTACTGATTTAGCAGTCATAAATATTAAATAGCTATTATTGGGGCGTAGCTTTAGGGAGCTGAAAAGAAATAATTGTCCGATATTGGGCAGGATTTTTGTTTGTCTTCAGAACTATAGGATGTGCTGACGTTAGGAAGTGCATCATACCGGAAGATGCGCTTTGTTCCTCAGCACATCCTATATCAACAAGAATGACATGGCTCCTTGTTTATTTTGTTTAAAGCGGACTGCATGCAGTCCGCTCTACATTGTAAAACTAAGGGTTCCCTCGGCCCCTGCCGCCAGATTTTAAGGCTGGTTTTAATGGTTTTTCAGCCGGCATATCTACAAACTCCATCAATATGGCTAACTCTTTATTATTTAGCTCATAAGTGTCTTTTGCTCTTACATTAGTCGGTAAAACTGATGGTCCGTACCTTACTCGCATTAAACGACTGACTGTCACTCCTTGCGATTCCCATAAGCGTCTAACCAATCGGTTTCGGCCTTCTTTAACCACCACATGAAACCATTTGTTGGCACCTTCACCCGAGAAGAATTGTAAGTCATCAAAATGGGCTTTACCATCTTCTAGCTCCACACCTTCTTTAAGCCTTGCAATCATATCCTCAGGCACTTCACCTAAAATACGTACTGCGTATTCCCTATCCAGCTCTCTGGATGGATGCATTAATCGGTTTGCCAGCTCACCATTATTAGTCAGTAATAATAAACCTGAAGTATTGATATCCAGCCTGCCGACTGAAATCCAGCGCCCAACATCCAGTTTAGGTAATCGGGAAAAAACAACAGGGCGGCCTTGTGGGTCACGTCTGGTCACCACTTCGCCTGTTGGCTTGTTGTACACTAACACGCGTGTAGTTTGTTCTGTATACTTTTCCCAATTAACCACGCGACCATTTATTTGAACCTGGTCTCCAGTCACAAGATGTAAACCAGGTGTCACTTTAGCACCGTTTACACTAATTTTACCTTCGCCTATCCAGCGCTCAATTTCTCTTCTTGAGCCTAAGCCGCCACGTGCCAGCACTTTTTGAATACGCTCACCCTTTGAGACAGTATTGTCTTCAGCGCTCTGTTGAGATTTAATGTCGGGTTTCCGAGATGGGTTCAATGTTTTGTTGTTCTTCACTAGTTTTTACTTCTCTAACAAGTTCTTCAGTATCAATCTGTTCAACATTTTGTTGAACAGGGTCTTTAGCATTAGGCATTAATTTTTCAGCAGAAAAATCCAAATCTTTGATTTCTTCCAATGTTGGTAATTGTTGTAATGCAGATAAATTAAAATAATCTAAAAATTCTTTAGTTGTACCATATAAGGCTGGGCGACCTGGCACTTCTTTATGGGCTAATACCCGTATCCATTCCCTTTCCAGCAAGGTTCTAATAATATTAGAACTCACGCCAACCCCACGAATATCTTCAATATCACCCCTGGTAACAGGCTGACGATAAGCAATAATCGCAATCGTTTCTAACAAAGCCCGTGAATATCTAGGCGGCTTTTCTTCAAATAAACGAGACACCCAATAAGCATAGCCCTCTTTCACTTGAAAGCGATAACCACTAGCCAGCTGCTTTAAACCAACAGGCCGCATCGCATAATCTTCAATTATAGAGTCTATTGATGCTTGTATGGTTTTTAATTCAGGCCTTTCAAGCTCAGGGTAAACTTTTTGAACCTGTTTGACTGACATGGGCTTATCCGCGGCAAATAAAATAGCTTCTACAATTTGTTTGGTATCCATATCTGAGTTTATTAAATCATTAAAACTAATGTCAGTTAGTGTTTTTTTAATATTATTAGCTGTACTATCGGTTTCTGCCAATACATTTATACGGCTATTTAATTCAGCTTCAAATTTAGCCTTAAGGACAGGTTCAAGTTTAGCTGTTAACTCGCTTTCTACTTTAACAGATAATTCCTTTGTTAGCCTTGCTTCAATTTCTGGCTTAAGCTGCTTTGTTAACTTAACTTCTATCTCAGTTGCTATTTGTTTTTCCAGAGACTCATGCAATTCAGCTTTTAACGCAACAAGCATGTCGGGTCTTAATTCCTTTAGCAATTCATCCTTAATCTGAGGTTCTAAAGTTATTTGTAATTTTTCACTAATGCTTGCTTCTAAACTATGCTTCAGTTCAGACTCTAACTCGGGTTCCAGCTCAGCTTTTAATTCTCGCGTTATTTGGGGTTCTAATTCCAGCTTCAGTTCATCTGCAATTTCTGCTTCTAATTCAAATCTCAGTTCACGGATTATTTCTGGCTCTAGCTCTATTTTAAGCTCATTAATAAGTTTTTCTTCTAGCTCTGCTTGAAATTCATGGGTGAATTCAGATGCTAGCCTGCCCTTCAATTCCTTAATTAACTCGGGTTCTAACTCCGCTTTAAGCTCACTACTTAATTTTGGCTGTAATTCTGCCCTTAACGCTTGGCTTAATTGCTGCTCCAGCTTTATAGTTAACTCACGACTTACAACTGGCTCTAACTCCGCCTTGAGTTCATCCGTTAATTTCGCTTGCAGTAACGGTGTTAATTCTTCAGTTAAGCTTTGTTCCAGTTCTGATTTAATTTTCAGCGTTAACTCAGGCTCAATTTTGCTCTTAAGCTCTTGTGTTAATTTGGGTTCCAATGCTGTTCTCAGCTCATCCGTTATCTTAGCTTCCAGTGCTGGTTTTAGCTCATCCTTTAATTCAGCTTCCAGCTCAGTTTTTAACTTGCGAGTGATTTGTGGTTCTAATTCCAGTTTAAGTTCATCCACCGTTTCGGGCGCTAACTCTTCCCTCAATTGCCGAATTAATTCTGGCTCTAATTCGATTTTAAGCTGATGACTTACTTCATCTTCCAGCTCTGTTTTAAGCTGGTTTTTTATCTCAGATTCTAACTTTACCTTTAACTCACGACTTAATTCAGGTTCTAACTCAGTTTTAAGCTCGCGGCTTAATTTTGGCAGCAGTTCTGTCTTTATTTCATCAGTTAACTTTACTTCTAGTTCAGATTTAAGGGCCTGAGTTAATTCAGGCTCTAGTTCTGCTTTAAGCGTTTGAGTTAAAATTGGCTCCAGCCCTGCCCTTATCTCATTTTCTAATCTTACTTCTAACTCTAATGTAATTGCTTGACTTAGCTCAGACTCCAGCCGAGTCCTTATTTCACGGCTTAATTCAGGTTCTAACTCTGTCGTCAGCAGTTGAGATAATTTTGGTTCTAGCTCTGTTCTTAGCTCGTCAGTTAACTTTGCTTCCAGCTCTGGTTTTAGTTCATCCTTTAATTCAGCTTCCAGCTCTGTTTTTAACTCACGAGTGATTTGAGGTTCTAATTCCAGCTTGAGCTCATCCACCATTTCTGGCGCTAACTCTTCCCTCAATTGCCGAATTAATTCTGGCTCTAATTCTATTTTTAGCTGATGACTTACTTCATCTTCCAGCTCTGTTTTAAGCTGATTTTTTATCTCAAGTTCTAGCTTTGCCTTTAGCTCACGACTTAATTCAGGTTCCAACTCAGTTTTAAATTCACGGCTTAATTTTGGCAGCAGTTCAGTCTTTATTTCATTAGTTAACGTTACTTCCAGTTCAGATTTAAGGGCCTGAGTTAACTCAGGCTCTAGTTCTGCTTTAAGCGTTTGAGTTAATATTGGCTCCAGTTCTGCCCTTATCTCATTAGCTAACCTTACTTCTAGCTCTAGTTTAATTGCTTGACTTAGCTCAGATTCCAGCCTGGTCTTTATTTCACGGCTTAATTCAGGTTCTAACTCTGTCTTCAGCAGTTGAGATAGTTTTGGCTCTAACTCTGTTCTTAACTGATCAGTTAACTTTGCTTCCAATTCAGATTTAAGTGTCTGAGTTAATTCAGGCTCTAGTCTAAGCTTCAATTCACGACTTAACCCAGGCTCTAACTCTGTCTTAAGCTCTTTTGTTAATTTGGGCTGCAGTTCTGTCCTTATCTCATCGGCTAACTTTGCTTCCAGTCCTGGTTTAAGTGCCTGAGTTAGTTCGGACTCCAATTGGCTCTTTAGTTCACGACTTAAACCGGGTTCTAACTCAGTTTTAAGTGCTTGAGTCAGTTTTGGTTCCAGTTCTGCTCTTAATTCTTCTGTTAATTTTGCTTCCAGCTCGGGTTTAAGCTCATACGTCAGTTCAGGCTCTAACTCTGCTTTTAATTCTCGTGTTATTTGAGGTTCTAATTCCAGCTTGAGCTCATCTTCCATCTCCGGAGTTAGCTCAAACCTCAGTTCACGAATTAATTCTGGCTCTAACTCAACTTTAAGCTCATGGATTATTTCTGCTTCCAGCTCAGATCTAAGTTCACGGGCTAACTCAGGTTCCAGCTTTGCCTTCAATTCACGGCTTAATTCTGGGGTCAACTCCGTTTTAAGCTGATGGACTAATTTAGGCTCAAGTTCTGTTCTTAAATCTTGTGATAATTTTTCTTCCAGTTCAGCTTTTAGCTCACGTTTTATTTCAGCTCTGAGCGCCGATTTAATACTGGCCTTAGTTGAAGGATCTGTTTTAGTTGTTGATTTTTTCTTTGGCTCAAGCTCAGTAATTTCTACTTTACTTTCAGGCGCATTAGCAACCTTAGTCGTGGTCGCTACTGATTCTTGCTCTAACGCGGATTTCGGCAAAGGGTTCTGGCTGGATGATTTCGAGACATCCTTCTTTACTAAGTTCGAGGATGGCAAGAAATGAGACAACCACCCCTCCTTTTCCTTCTGCTCTTGTAAATAGCGCTGAGAAAGCGAGGCTATCTGGCCTGTTAAGTTTTGCCAAAATGGCTGCCATTCTTTCACGGACGGATAAGGGTTCCTTTGTTATTTTATGGTGACTAAGTTGCTCAACACGTTTGAGCACATCTTGAAATGCTAACAGCATTTCTTTTAAATCTATATCAGGGTATTGTTGTTCTACATCAACATCTGAAGTGTCGACCAGTGTATCAAAAATATCCCGTTCAAACCGAGGTAACAGTTCGATCTCTTCTGCCGCTTTTTTTATACATTCATATTCTTGCAGTTTTCTAATTAGAAAAGCACGAGGGTCATCTTCTTCATCTTCCGCATCTGGCTGCCTGGGCAATAACATTCTGGACTTGATTTCAGCCAATAATGCGGCCATTAACAAATATTCAGCGGCCAATTCCAGGCGTAAAACAGTCATCATGTCAATATATCTGACATATTGCTTAGTGATGCGTGAAATGGGAATATTCAGAATATCTATATTCTGTCGTCTAATCAAATAAAGCAATAAATCCAGTGGTCCCTCAAAGGTATCCAGAAACACTTTCAGAGCATCGGGAGGAATATATAAGTCTTCCGGCAATTCTGTATAGGGTGTACCTTCAACTAACGCAATCTGCAGGACCGTATCCACTGTATTCTCAACGACAGTTTCAGTCACAAAATCATATCCCTGCTAAGGAAAAAAACATTTTTTGTATAACAAACATGGGATAACCCAATACATAACTTAAACCACCTGACCAAAGTAGGACTAATAGAATAATAAAGCCAAAACGCTCCAGGCGATTATATTGCCATGCTAGTCTATGTGGCAAAATACCGGTGACAATACGGCTACCATCTAAAGGTGGAATAGGTATTAAATTAATCAATGCTAATACCAAATTAATTGAAATACCTGCAATACCCGTATAAATCAGCGGTAAAGAAATCACTTCAGTTTCAATCATAACGCCTAACCTGGCAATCAATGCCCAAGCTAAAGCCATTAATAAATTTGACACGGGACCTGCCAAAGCGACTATAGCCATGTCTCTTTTTGGGTTTTTAAAATTTCTTGGATCGACAGGAACAGGCTTAGCCCAGCCAAAAATAAAACCTGTAAACGAAAGTAATAACAGGCCTGGTATGATAATTGTTCCTAAAATATCGATATGTTTCATCGGGTTTAGGGTTAATCGTCCCTGTTGTGACGCTGTGTTATCACCATACTTTTTCGCCACCCAACCGTGAGCCACTTCATGTACGGTAATAGCAAAGACTACAGGTAAAATCCAGACCACAATACGCTGAATTAATGTCAGTTCATCCATCATAATAAGTTCTAATCCTCTAGCATTGGTGCATGACCAATACCCTGTCTAACTATTTCTATATCACTATCAACACAATTTATTATCGTGGTTTCCTGAGACTCAATAATGCCAAAATCTATAATAAGCGCTAACTCTTTTTCAAGTTTATCCCTAATATCATAAGGATCGGTTTCTGCATCCTCTGAATTAGGCAAAATAAGCGTTGAACAGCACAAAGGCTCATCTAGCTCATCAACAATTAATTGGGTAACGGCATTATCAGGTATCCGAATACCGATAGTTTTCTTCTTTGGATTTTGTAACCGTTTAGGCACTTCTTTAGTGGCATCTAAAATAAAGGTAAATGGCCCAGGGGTTAATGCTTTGATTAAGCGGTAAGTGTCATTATTTATTTTGGTAAAATTTGAAACCTGAGTCAGGTCTTTACAAATCAAAGTAAAATCATGTTTATCACTTAACTGTCTAATCAACCTGATCTTATCCAAGGCACGTTTATCATCAATGCGACAGGCAAAAGCATAAGAAGAATCTGTCGGCAAGGTTATAACCCCTCCCTGCTTTAATAGATCAACAGCCTGATGAATTAAACGTTTTTGCGGGTTAGCAGGGTGAATTTCAAAATATTGAGCCATCGACAGACAACACTAAATAAACAATAAAGCGCTATTGTACCCTATCTTTCTGATTCTTTTTTAGCCACTTTATCTCTTAAATAAACAGGCATGGCCTTTT
>Ga0209495_1002855_pt1 | contig 10994 bp, 10 predicted proteins | sample EN1Hudsemesocosm_FD_184629 | JGI IMG/M metagenome (GOLD analysis project Ga0209495, IMG submission 184629) | Methane-oxidizing microbial communities from mesocosms in the Hudson Canyon - EN1E Hudson Canyon (SPAdes) (version 2) | ecosystem: Environmental > Aquatic > Marine > Cold seeps | place... | reverse complement strand
CGTCGTTTTGCCATAGAAGTTTTTGTTCACGATGGGTTTAGTGGATCTATAGTGTTTCAAAAAAACTATCAGCTAACTGCTTTGTGGGATGCTGACCCAAATGATCAGACAGGGTTTGCTTCGCCAGGTTTTTGGAAAACTGAATATGGTGAGTCTGTGGTAGGCCTTCTTGGTGGCGTTGCGCGTGATGTGAATGATACTTTACGCTGTCAGCCCTTTATGACTAGAATTACACGGGCAGAGGGTAAGGTACTGCATTTTGCCTCTGGTGCCAGTGCTGGTGTTCGTCCTGGAGATCAGTTGGCGGTTTATCGCACGTATCGATTTTATAATTCTGATTTATTGGTGGGTACAGAGCTAACTAATGCTAAAGCCGCGCTCACGGTTTCTCAGGTGCACCCTAGTTTCGGAACAGGAATGATATCGGTTGATTCAGGTCGATTGAATATTCAGATTGATGATTTATTGATTGCTTGGTGAAAAGTTACAAGTTGAAAGTAAAAAATTATACTCTGCTTGTAACTTCTTATTTAATCTCCTCAGCTATAAGCTGAACCTTTTTCACCATAGATCTTAGACCATTCCCTCGGGTAGCACTGACATGGCGAATAAGATCCATTTTTTCAAAAATCTCTTCGATATTAACCGTGAGAACTTCACTTGGAATTCTGGCATTAAAAGCGGCTAATACAATGGCTGCAAGCCCTCTTACGATCAATGCATCACTGTCTATTAATAAATATAGCTTGCCGCTACTCTGGTCTAAGTAATGGGTAAGCCAAACCTGACTTTGGCAACCGTGGACCAGATTGATTTCATTCTTTGCTTCTTCTGGAAAGGCAGGTATTTTCTTGCCTAAATCAATAATAAACGCATATCGATCTTCCCAGTCATCTAAATACTCAAAGGTTTCCAGTATTTCGTCGGTATTAATGGAACTGCCAAAACTATTTTCGGTAAATTGAGAGTGTTCGTTATTGCTCATGTGTTAATCCGGTTTGTTTGAACTTTTACTTGCCACTTCTAGAGCATTCCTAGCTCTAGTTTGGCTTCATCTGTCAGCATGTCATTATTCCATGGTGGATCGAAAACCAGATCAACCGTAACTAAGTCAACATTCGGTACTTGCTCAACTTTACACTTAACATCTGCAACAATAACCGGTCCCATGCCGCAGCCTGCAGAAGTTAGTGTCATATTGATTTTTACAACATTGCCCTGGTCTGTCCCACTTTCAACAGTGCAGTTATAAATCAAACCAAGGTCTACTACGTTAACCGGTATTTCCGGGTCGTAGCATTGGCGTAATGCTTCCCATACTTGGTTATCATTAATAGTGCCGTCGGCTGGGGTTTCAAAGTTCTCGAATTTTACTTCTTTACCTAGTGCATCAGCATCTTTGCCTTCAATGCGTGCTAAATTACCATTAACTGCGACGCTAAAGGTTCCCCCAAGCGCTTGAGTAATGGTCACAAATGTATCTTTAGGAATCATGATTTCAGTACCTGCAGGCACTAATCGAGCTTCACATTCGCGCTTGGTTATTACAACTTCTCTTTCCATTATTTATTACTCTGGCTCTTACCCTTAGGTGTTCGTTCAGACTACTGAAAAACTTTCGCCACAGCCGCATTCAGCTGTTGCGTTGGGGTTGTTAAAATGGAACATTGAATTCAAACCGCGTGTAATAAAATCAATTTCAGTTCCGTTCAATATCGGCAGGTGCTGTTTCTTAACAAATAAGGTAACGCCTTCTGCAATAGCAAATGTCTGGTCGTTATCCTGCTGCTCTTTTGCTTCTTCTTCACTGACCAGTGATGTTTCATACATATAACCAGAGCAGCCGCTGGTTTCCAGTGTTAGCCTGATGCCCTGACAACCTGCAGTTTTAGCAATTTCTTTGCGGCTGTGTTTAATAGCTGTTTCAGACATGGTCACTTTTACATCTGGATTAAATTGTTCAATAGTCATATCAATTCCTCTATACAGTCTTTTTAGGCAAAAAGACGCTGTATTTTTTCTAAACCTTTAAATAATGTTTCGACTTCTGCCTTTGTGTTGTAAAAAGCAAAAGAGGCTCTGGCCGTTCCGGGTAAACCATAGAAATCCATAAGAGGCATCGCACAGTGATGGCCTGTTCGAATCGCTATACCTTGCTGATCTAACAGGGTGCCAATATCGCTGGGGTGTAAGCCTTCTATCATGAACGACATAACAGGTACTTTATTTTTAGCTGTGCCGATGACTTTCATGCCAGGTACGGTTTTAACTAATGAATTGGCATAAGTCATGAGTTCATTTTCATAAGCTTCGACCTCTGTGCGGTCAAACTGGCAGAAATAATCAATTGCTTTAGCTAAACCAATCGCCTCACTAATAGGTGGGGTGCCTGCTTCAAATTTGTAGGGTAGCTCGTTGTAGGTGGTTTTCTCAAAAGTTACGCGCTCGATCATTTCTCCACCGCCTTGATAGGGAGGGAGGGCATTGAGTCGGCTTTCTTTACCGTACAGCACACCAATACCGGTTGGGCCAAATAGCTTGTGAGAAGAGAAAACATAAAAATCACAATCTAGATCCTGCACATCAACCATAAAGTGCGGTACCGCCTGTGCGCCATCTATTAGTGTGATTGCACCAACGCTTTTTGCTTTTTCTATAATATCTTTAACGGGGTTAATTGTGCCCAGTACATTCGATACATGGGTGACGGCAACGATTTTGGTGTTCTCTGATAGTAAGGCTTCAAAAGCACCTTCCTGGAGTTCACCTGCTTCATTGATCTCAATAACTTTGAGCGTTGCTCCTGTGCGTTCAGCTAGCATCTGCCAAGGAACAATATTGGCATGATGTTCAATGCGGCTAACAATTATTTCATCACCTGATTTAAGTGATTGTGTAAGCCCGCTGGCTACCAGGTTGATGGCTTCGGTGGTTCCACCTGTCCAAATAATTTCTTTGGTACTAGCGGCATTAATAAATTCACGAACACGCTCTCGGGCGCCTTCAAATGCGGCTGTGGCTCTATCACCTAGTGTGTGTGCACCTCGGTGAACGTTAGAGTTGTCGTGGCAGTAATAATCATTAATCGCTTTAATGACAGCGTTTGGCTTTTGCGCGCTAGCACCATTATCAAGATAAATAAGCGGCTTGCCATTAATCTCTTGATTCAGAATAGGGAAGTCTTTTCTTACCTTATCTACATCGAAAGGAACTTTTTGTTCTGTGTCGCTATTAATTGAATTGCTTACTGCTTGCTGACTCATAACGTCTTAGTCCTCTTGAAATGCGCTTTTAACTAAACTCTCAAGACGCGCTTCAGTTCTTTCTTTAATAGATTCGTTGGGTATCTTTTGTACTAGCTCATTAACAAAGCCGAGTGTGAGTATAGTGGCTGCGTGATCAGGAGAGATACCACGGGTAACCAGGTAATAAAGCTCTTCTTCATCAAGCTGGCCAATGGTGGTGCCGTGAGCGCATTTAACATCGTCAGCATAAATCTCAAGTTCTGGTTTAGAATCAATTTCTGCTTTTGAGGTCAGTAACAGATTTTTATTACTCATGGCCCCTAATGTTTTTTGAGCGTCACGGTGAATCATTATTCGACCGTTGAATACAATGTGAGAGCTGCCTCCAGCAATACAGCGGTAGCTTTCGTCACTTTGGCAGTGAGCAGAGATATGCTCAATTTCTGTGTGGTTATCGTAATGTTGTTGACCTAGTGTAATGCAGACACCATCAAGTGAGCATTCTGCACCAGGCTCAAGTAATTTAATTTTAAGGTCGTGACGTCTAACAGGGCCGCCTAAGCCCATACAGAAGCTCTTAAAACGGCTATCTCTGTTTTGGTTTACCTGGGTTAAACCAATGTGCGATAGTTGTTCTGCTTCAGTATTTAGCCTTATATAACGCAGCTCTGCCTGGGCATTAAGCTGGATATCTGTAACGCTGGCAGTAAGAAGTTCAGTTTGTGTGCTACCGCTGAATTCTTCAATTAATGTTGCTTCTGAGCCTTGTTCTGCAACTAAGTATACTCTTGGTGTTGTGGTGCCTTCACCTTCAGCATGAAAGTGTAGCTGAATGGGTTTCTCTACTTTGGTGTTTTTAGGGATGGAAATATAAATACCATCGGCTAAGCAAGCACCATTAATCGTTGCAAAAGGAAGTGATGATGTGTCGGAAGATATCCCTTCGCTTACCTGTTTAGCTTCTTCGTCAGAAAGCTCTGAGAATCGCTTAATAGTGCAGCTAGCATCAGAGGGAAGCCTAGATTTATCCGCAGCAAAGCGACCATTAACAAATACAACCAGATAGCCATCAAGATCAACCAGTGACTCGTCTAACGCTGACTCCGTTAGTGTCGAGAGTGGCTTGGCTATTGCGTCCGACATTTTTAGATGGCGGCTTGAGTAGCGCCAGTCTTCAGTTTTTCTGGTTGGCAATGTTAGTTGTTTTAATTGCTGTTGATGACGCTCGCGAAAGGTTGTTAGCCATGCGCTGCTTGAGCTAATGTCATCGCGGTTTAATGCATCTGATGCATTAACAAAAACGTCTGGAAAAGAGAGTGCTGAACTCATTCAAAGGCTCCTGAAATTCTAAAAAAGGCTTGGGGTTTAGCGTGGGCTATTCGTCGTCAATGCCCAGCCAGCCGTAGCCTTTCTCTTCCAGCTCAAGGGCTAATTCTTTGCCACCGGATTTAATGATTTTTCCTTTAGCCAGAACATGCACATAATCAGGAACAATATAGTCGAGCAGTCTTTGGTAGTGAGTGACCATAATGACTGAACGATCTGGTGATTTCAGTGCGTTTACGCCATCGGCAACCACTTTAAGTGCGTCGATATCAAGGCCTGAATCGGTTTCATCCAAAATGGCTAGCTTGGGCTCAAGCATTAGCATTTGCATGATCTCGTTACGCTTCTTTTCTCCACCAGAAAACCCTTCATTAACACCACGCTTTAAAAACGCAGGATCAAGGTTAACTTGTTTAATTTTCTCTTTTGCTTTCTTCATGAATGAAACCGCATCGATTTCTTCTTCGCCGCGATATTCACGAATACTGTTCATGGCTGTTCTGAGAAATTGCAGGTTACTAACCCCAGGAATTTCAACAGGGTATTGAAAGGCTAAAAATACACCTTCACGAGCACGTTGCTCCGTGGGCATTTCTAAAACAGATTTTTCATCAAGAATAATCTCACCATCCGTGATTTCGTAGCTTTCATTGCCGGCAAGCACTTGAGATAGCGTACTTTTTCCTGAACCGTTAGGCCCCATAATAGCGTGAACTTCTCCTGGGCGAACCTCAAGATCAATCCCTTTTAGGATTGGTGTTCCATCGACAGATGCGTGCAAATTGGTGATTTTTAACATGTCTATCTCTCTACTATCTCTTTCAAATATTAAATACTGTTTCTAAGGTGGGGGTTAACCTACAGAACCTTCCAGACTAACTTCAAGCAATTTAGTGGCTTCTACGGCAAACTCCATAGGCAGCTCTTTAAATACTTCTTTGCAGAACCCGTTAACGATCATTGATACGGCTCGTTCCGCATCCATGCCTCGTTGCTGGCACAAAAACAGCTGATCATCACTTACTTTAGAGGTTGTGGCTTCGTGCTCAACAATGCCTGTCTTATTCTTACTTTCTATATAAGGGAAGGTATGGGCACCACATTTATCACCAATAAGTAGCGAGTCACATTGCGTATAGTTTCTGGCGTTATCTGCATTAGGGCCAAATTTAACCAGGCCACGATAGCTTGCATCACTCTTTCCGGCAGAGATGCCTTTGGAAATAATGGTGCTCTTGGTGTTTTTGCCGATGTGAATCATCTTTGTGCCGGTGTCGGCTTGCTGGAAATTATTGGTGAGTGCTACTGAGTAGAATTCACCCACACTGTTATCACCCTTTAAAATACAGCTAGGATACTTCCAGGTAATAGCTGAACCTGTTTCAACCTGAGTCCAGGACACTTTAGAATTCTTGCCGATGCAATTAGCACGCTTGGTTACAAAGTTGTAAATGCCACCATTGCCATTCTCGTCGCCGGGGTACCAGTTTTGTACGGTTGAATACTTAATTTCAGAATCATCTAGCAGAACCAACTCAACGACGGCTGCGTGTAGCTGATTTTCATCACGCATAGGTGCTGTACAGCCTTCAAGATAGCTTACATGACTACCTTCATCTGCAATGATTAAAGTACGTTCAAACTGACCTGTATTGGCTTCGTTAATTCTGAAATAGGTAGACAACTCTAGAGGGCAGCGCACACCTTTAGGAATGTAAACAAATGAGCCGTCACTGAATACTGCAGAGTTTAAGGCAGAGTAGTAATTATCTTTTTGAGCAACCACTTTACCTAAGTATTTTTTTACTAGCTCTGGGTGTTCCTGAATAGCTTCTGATATGGGGCAGAAAATAACCCCAGCTTTTGCCAGCTCCGCTTTAAAGGTCGTTGCGACAGATACGCTATCAAATACAACATCAACCGCAACCCCTGCCAAGCGAGCCCGCTCATGTAAAGGAATGCCTAATTTTTCATAGGTACGCAATAACTCTGGATCAACTTCATCCAGACTTTTAGGTGCATCCTCTTGAGATTTTGGTGCTGAATAATAAGAGATTGCATCAAAATCAATAGGGGGGAATTTAACATGCGCCCATTGAGGTTCAGCCATTTCCTTCCAGGCGTTATAGGCTTTCAGTCGCCATTCAAGCATCCATTCAGGTTCATTTTTGCGGGCTGAAATTCGGCGAACGATATCTTCGTTAAGGCCTGGCTCGAATGTCTCTGATTCAATATCAGTTACAAAACCGTGTTTGTACTCATTTTTAATGAGTTCATCAACCGACTTATCGGAGTCTGACATACTTAAATTCTCGTATTCACAAATAAGGCGCGGTGTGCGTGAGGTCATTTTACAATAACTGACTAAATTAGTCAGGTATTATTTTGTGTACCCCTAGCGGGTATAAAGCAAGCGCAAATTTTAATCGTTTTCACTGTAAAGTAGAACCATTAGTTATGCCTGTAAGGGGGCATTTTATTGGTGAGGATCAATTTAATTAGATTAATTTCCAAATAGCGCTTCAATATCGGTGTTGTAGGTAATATCAACCAGTTTCCAGCCTTCTCTTGGTTGGTAATAATTGATTTCCCAGACGATAGCGGCATTATCGAATTTTAATAGGTATTTCTGTTTAAAAAAGTGGTCTTTAATGCTTTGTGTTGTAATGAGGTCAAATGAAACAGGTTCTCCAATTTGCTCACGTACTTTTGTCATGTAGGTTGAAACACTCATCCCTTGTTGAGTGAATCGCTCTTTTTCTTCACCAGCTGTGGGGATAATGTCTTTGTAGGCTTGTTCAGTATTGCCTTTTAATAAAGTACTCATGAACTGGTCTCCTGTTTTTTTCAGGCCTTCTTTAGTCGTCTGCTTCTCGGAAGCTGAGGCTAGGTTGTTGAAAAAAAACAGAGTGGTAAGTATTACTACAAAAAACAATCGCACGGCTGTATCTCCTACTTAATTCAAGTAATAAATTTCTATCCTGAAAACTTGCAACATCATACCTTAGAGTCCATCTTTAAAGTAGCTTCTGTTAGTTGTGATTGTCGTGACGACCATCGTGCTAAATGGCGGTTTTAAATAATTGAGTATTTTTGCTGAATGGGGTGAATATGAGTGACTTTGAAAAAGAGCACCCTTTAATGAATGAAGTAACTCGCACCATTAATGAGCTATATGTTCATAAGAAGCATGACAAGATGCTTCAAGATTTGCTAAAGCGAGAGGGCTTGGCAAAAAAACGTTTGCGGGCGGCTAATCAAAAGGACGTGTAATAGGGTAGGAGTTTTTTCAATTGATGCGTAGGGCAGCATTACTGTCTGCCCTACGCTCTGTCTATTGAGGGTTTTAAGTAACTTATGGAATATACAATATTAAAAGCCTTAGGTGTTAAGGATGTAGATCATATAGAGCGCTATGTAGTAAGGACGGAGGGGGAGTCCGATAGTCTTAAAATCTATTATGAGAAGAAGAAGGGGCAGCTATTTCAGAAGAGCGAGAAATTTAAATTTTCGCGTACTCACCGTGATGTTCGTTCGTCAACAGACCCTAATGAATACAAGGCTATGAGTGAAGTTTCTCCTATGCTCACAAAAGTGACGGCAGAGCTTGATGATATTGTTAACCATGATCAGCAAGAGCAGGGTGTGAAGAATAAAATTTTAACAGATTTGAGACACCTTGAAAAAGTGGTTAAACAGAAAATTCAGGAAATAGAAGCTCAGTTAGACAAGCTTTAACTATTCTTCAGTAAGGTTTCTCCTACGAAAGAGGCTCAGAGGCTGGGGGAGGGCAATGATAGTCATCCACTACTTTATCTTTAGCACCTTTTTCACAGGTCACGCTTTCAAGGTGGATGTCGAAGCCCCATAGGCGATGAATGTGTTTAAGTACATCTTCAGTATCGCTTCCCATCGGGACTCTATCTACAGGGATATGCCGCAGTGTTAGCGAGCGATCACCTCTAACATCTACATTCCATACTTGTATATTAGGTTCTCGGTAACTTAGATTGTATTGCCTTGCTAGTAGTTCCCTAACGGTTTTGTAGCCTCTTTCATCATGTATAGCGGTAATGTGATATTCATTTTCCATATCATCATCCATAATAGAAAATAGCTTTAAATCACGCATAACTTTAGGTGATAAAAACTGAAGTATAAAGCTCTCATCCTTAAAGTTTTCCATCGCAAAATGAACAGTTTTTAGCCAGTCGCTTCCTGCTATATCAGGGAACCACTGTTTGTCTTCTTTTGTTGGATTTTCACAGATTCTACGGATATCCTGATACATGGCAAAGCCTAGCGTGTAGGGGTTAATGCCGCTATACCACGGGCTATCAAAGGGTGGTTGGTAGGTGACTGCGGTGTGAGACTGTAAAAACTCGATCATAAAGCCATCAGTGACTAGCCCTTTGTCATAAAGTCGATTAAGAATGGTGTAGTGCCAAAAGGTTGCCCAGCCCTCATTCATGACCTGAGTCTGTCTTTGTGGGTAGAAATATTGTGCAATTTTGCGAACGATTCTAATGACCTCTCTCTGCCAGGGTTCAAGCAAAGGCGCATTTTTCTCAATGAAATAAAGCAGATTTTCTTGCGGCTCATCAGGGAAACGTTGTTGTTGACCATTGGGCTCCTTTTCTTGCTTGAAGGGGATTGTTCTCCATAGTTCATTTACCTGCTGCTGCTGGTATTCTTCCCTTTGGGCTTGCCTGTTTCTCTCTTCTTCGGCTGAAATGGGTGGCGGGCGTTTATAGCGGTCAACACCGTGGTTCATAATGGCGTGGCAGGAATCAAGAAACTTCTCAACGGTTTCTAGCCCATGGCGTTCTTCACACTTTGATATATAATTTCGGGCGAACAACAGGTAGTCGATAATAGCGCTGGCATCGGTCCAGGTTTTAAAGAGGTAATTACCTTTGAAGAAGGAATTATGGCCATAAGCTGCATGGGCAATCACTAATGCCTGCATGGTTATAGTGTTCTCTTCCATAAGGTAAGCGATGCAAGGGTCAGAATTTATAACTATTTCATAGGCCAAGCCCATCTGGCCACGCTTATAACGTTTAGATGTATTTAAAAACTGCTTGCCAAATGACCAGTGATGGTAACCAACGGGCATTCCAACAGAGGAGTAGGCATCCATCATCTGCTCAGCGCTAATAACCTCAATTTGGTTTGGGTAAGTGTCGAGCTTGAATTCTTTCGCGATCTTGGAAATTTCGACGTCATATTTGTCTATGAGTTCGAATGTCCACTCAGAGCCAGTTGAGATCGGCTTTCTGCTCATGCCTTTTTCCTCTGAAATAGATCCCTGAAAACCGGGTAGATATCTCCTGTATCTACTATCTGCTGCATGGCAAAGCTATCAGGGAACTGTCCGCTGAGTTTATCGTATTCATGCCATAGCATTTGATGTTCGTGAGGGGTGATTTCAATATAGGAATAATATTGAACTTGAGGCAGTATCTTTTCGCTTAGAATTTTGCCGCATAAGGGGGAGTCATCATTCCAGTTGTCGCCATCTGATGCTTGAGCTGCGTAGATGTTCCAGTCACTGGCAGGATACCTTTGCTCCATAACTTCCTGCATAAGTTTTAATGCGCTTGAAACAATGGTGCCGCCTGTTTCTCGTGAGTAGAAGAACTCTTCTTCATCGACCTCTTTCGCACTTGTATGGTGGCGAATAAACACTACGTCGATTTTTTTGTAGTTACGACGTAGAAACATATACAAAAGAATAAAAAAACGTTTGGCGATATCTTTGTGCATTTGGCTCATTGAGCCGGAGACATCCATAAGACAAAACATGACTGCACTGGTGCTGGGCACGGGTTGTTTAATATGTTGATTAAACTTCAGATCAAAATCGTCAATCCATGGAATTTTCTTTATTCGGTCTTTTAGTTTCTGAATTTGATCTTCCAGGTTTTTGATAAGGTCATTATTGCTGAAGGCAGGGTCTTTAACTTCTGGCTCTGCTTTTAGTACTTCGAGCTTTTTCTCAAGCTGTTTGATCTCGTTTTTTGATTTCCCTGTGAGGGCAATTCGTCGAGCGTAAGCACCTTTAAGAGAGCGAACAATATTTATTTTGGCGGGTATGCCTTTGTTAGCAAAACCTGCCCTGACGTACTTATAAGAGATGGTATCTTTTAATTGTTTCTTGATTAGGTTTGGGAGCTCTAGGTCTTCGAACATGAAGTCCAGAAACTCTTCCTGGGATATATTAAATACAAATTCATCCATCCCTTCGCCAGAGTCACTGGCTTCACCTTGCCCGCCCCCTGAGCCTGCCCCAGGTGGAGGTTTGGGTAAAACATCACCCGTTATGAATTCTTTGTTGCCCGGATGAATATCTTCGCGTTTGCCACCTTTACCGTGGCGAAAGGTCGGCTCTGCGATATCTTTGGTCGGAATGCTAACGCT
>Ga0209495_1002849_pt1 | contig 11007 bp, 6 predicted proteins | sample EN1Hudsemesocosm_FD_184629 | JGI IMG/M metagenome (GOLD analysis project Ga0209495, IMG submission 184629) | Methane-oxidizing microbial communities from mesocosms in the Hudson Canyon - EN1E Hudson Canyon (SPAdes) (version 2) | ecosystem: Environmental > Aquatic > Marine > Cold seeps | place... | reverse complement strand
AGTTACTGAAAAATTAGGTTATTTTAAAATCCCACACTTAACGGTAACATAGCCTAAATCAAAGCCCCCTTAGTTTTTTTTGATTCCTCTTTTCTCTGCGTTAAAAACCTTCCTTCTAAGTATTAGTTCAGCTTTTAACTAAGCAGCTCTTCTTGCTCCACCCTGTTACGGCCATTTTCTTTTGCCCGATAGAGTGCATCATCTGCACGCTTCATCATATCGTCGCCTTGATCCCCTTCACGATAGCAAGCAACACCAAAACTGGCGGTTTTCTGTCCTACCTCAGGGAATGCAATATCGGCTACATGCCTTCTTAATTGCTCAGCTAATTGCATGGCGTTATCCAGGGTAGTGTGAGGGCAAATTATCAAAAACTCTTCACCTCCCCATCGTCCTAGCGTGTCTGATAAGCGAACTCTACCATGCAAAACTGCGACCATAGTCTTTAATACCTCATCTCCAACCTGGTGCCCATAGTTGTCATTCACTAACTTGAAATTATCTATATCAGACATGATCACAGAGAATTTATGCTGATTACGACGTGCAGTGTTAATTTCATAATCCAGTACTTCATCCAGGCGGGTACGATTAAAAATACCGGTTAATTGATCGGTAACAGACAAACGCTCGAGTTCTTTCTGGGTCTTTTTTAATTCAGAAATATCACTAAAAGCAACAACAGCTCCCGTGATATTGCCATCTATAAACACTGGCGTACTACTGTAAAGAACAGGGAAACTACTACCATCTTTTCGCCACAGCGGTTCATCATCTATTCGCTGAACCTTCTGTTGATGCATGGCCTGCATTATTGGACAGACTTCCAGTGGATAAGGCTTTCCATCTATATAAGAGTGATGAATAAGGTCATGTATCAAATTACCTAACATTTCCTTAGGCGTGTAGCCAAGTATACTGATGGCTGCGGGGTTTATAAAGCGGATCACTCCCGACAAATCTATACCAATAATACCCTCCGAAGTTGACTCCAGTAGCGAGCGGCTCAACTCTTCCTTTTCAACAATAAGTTTATTAGCTTCTACTAATTGTAGATTAAGCCTCTCTTGCGTCTGAGCGAATTTTTTTAATTGCCGATTACGGTAAAGAATAAAAATGAAGACTGAAATAATAATAGCCAGATATTTCAACAGAACCTTGTAGTCAAATTCCTCAACCACCTTGATAGCAAGCTTTTTATGATAAATATCATCGATAGCGTCCTTACCTATTTCTGCCAATATTTTGTTAAAAACCAATATCAACTGCGGCCAGTCTTTGCGAGTACCAACACTCATCTCCCACTGCTCATCTAGCTTGCCTGCAATTTTCACATCAAGAATGCCATACTCTTTAATCGTGTAGGCAATCACAGCTAAAGTATCGACAAAACCATACATCTGCCCCGCATTCACTTTTTCCAGACCATCCTTGACGTTTTCTACTTCTATCCATTGATTATCAGGATAGTTCTCTCGTAAAACGGCTGCAATGGCATAGTCTTTAACAATACCAATTTTATGCCCTTTAAGCACTCTCATATCAGCAATAAAATCTTTTTCATCAGTTGTTGCAATAACCAGTGGCATATTGAGATAGGGCTTACTGAAATTAAGATAGCTTTCCCTGCCTTTAGTTCTCATCACCATATCGAGCATATCGCACTTTCCTGAGCGGATAAATTCTAATGATTCTGCCCAGCTACTGGTTTTAACCAGCCGAATAGGTACGGAGATCTTGCCACGCACAATATTAATCACTTCCGCCCCAACACCAATATGATGCCCTTTACTATCTATTTTTTCGATTGGCATCCAGTCTGGGTCAACACACATTCTGATATCATTAATCGAAGCTAAAAAAATTCGATCCCGTTCTGAAAAGCTAGCTGATTGATTCTTATGTTTAGCAATGATCAAATTCCATTTATGGTAAAGTTCTAAAACCTCTTCTGGTGGAATAACATCGATCCCTTTTTGTAAAATATCACGTAAGATAGATTGTTTTTTATTAACCGCAATTCCCAGCGCTTGATTAAAATGCTTTTCTTGAAGTTGGTGTACCAATTTCACATTGCTAATAAACACATGCTCAATAAAATAGTTGATCACACCTATTTCACCAATCGTGGCATCAGCCTCACCAAAAGCAACAGCCTCTAACGACTCCAACAAATCTTTCTTTGAAACGATATGAACACCAGGATAATGCCGGCTAAGTAACTCTGCCATACCAAAGCCTCGCGGAACGGCTACCCGCATTCCCACAAGATCGTTAAGACTATGCACACCCTCAACATCTTCATGGACATAAACGCCTGTTGCAGCTTCAAGATACGGTTTAGTAAAATCAAGGTATTTCCGCCGGTCTTCAGTACTAATAATATTGAGCATCACATCGATGGAACCATCACGCACCATGCCCATAAACTCATCCCAACTGGGACCACTGACATACTCCACCTTAAGACCAAGACTGGCAGCGACTCTATTCATAAAATCGATAGAGTAGCCTATCGGCTGGCCATTTTGATTATAATTAAAGGGCGGCCAATTCAATTCATTATGCACTTTGATCGTCGGATGATCATTTACCCATTGTTTTTGTTCAGCCGTTAAATCAGCTAGTTTAACCACTGCTTTATCGGGACCATCAATCGTCACCCACTTCTTACGAATAGCAATTTTCTCAGCCAAAGAAGTTGCGCCTAGCGCCTTATCTAATATGGTTCGCAACAGGGGATAATCTGGACGCACAGCTATTCGCAATCCCTCTGTCTGAAAACGAGTCAGGGTATTTACACGTAGATTAAGCAAGTTATTTTTACTCATTAGATAACTGCTGGTTGCCAGATCAACGACTAATGCATCTACTTTTCCCGCCACAACATGATTTAAACCTGCGGTGACTGAATCCACATAAACAGGCTTTATTTTCGGCTGTTGTTTCAAAGCCAGTTCTGTAAAAGCATAATCTTTCACCAAGGCAACAGGATGATTGATAAGCTCATCCAGGTTTTCAAGGTCAGGATAATTTTTTCGGGTAATAATAACGCTGGGATAATACAGATAAGGCTGAGTAAAAGTACTGAATTTTATCCGTTCTGGAGTCTTGGTCATCGCCGATATCAGGTCCAGGTTTTTTGTTTTCATATTGGCGATTACATCAGGCCAGGATAGATCTGAGACCATCTGAATTTTAATTCCCAGTTTTTTGGCAATCGACTGAATAAAGTCGGCAGCAAGACCTGAATGTTTACCATTAGTATCGATAAATTCATAGGGTGCAAAATCAGGATCAACCCCCATTTTTAAAACAGGATGTTTTTTAAGCCAGGCTTGTTCCTCGTCAGTGAGCTGAAAGCTGCTTCTTTCGGCCTCCATATAATAACCTGCGCGTAACTCCCTCAAGGTTACATCCACCAGACTATAATCAAGCGCGGTAGTCCAACCAGCAATTCCAGTAGCTTGAGCCATTTTACTGTCAGCAGGCAATTGAATCAGTGCCACTGCAACATCACTGCTCAGTTCATCCGATGTTCCTCTAACTTGAGCCAAAGGCCATTCAGGATAGAGTGCAGTACTAATATGTAAAGGAAACTCTGGATAATGCTGCTGATTTATAATCTTAAAATCATCAATATTAATTTTCCCTTCCAACTGCATTCTTTCCAGGGTATCGGTCCTGACCGTACCAACATCAGCCTTACCCTCTAGCACGGCATAAACCACATCGTCATGGGTACCCACAAAACTGAGCTCAGCAAGATCTTCTTGAGGGTCCAGTTCTATATGCTTCATTTCCAGCCAGGCCATTTGCCAGCCACCAAAAGAACGCTCATCTACAGCAGCAAAACGCTTGTTATGTAGATCCTTTAGCTTCTTGATGTCTTCTCTGTCCCTACGGGTAAAGATTACACCGCCAAACTGACTTAATTTCTCACCACCTGCAACCTGATTCCGCATAGTAACAATACGATTAGCACCATATTTACGTTCCAAAGTGATATAAAAACTGGAATTAGTCAGTACAAAATCAACCTTATGATCACGTACTGCAGGTGATATGTCATCAAATGATAATGGCGTAATAGAGAAATGATAAGTCGATAACTTATTACTTAAATAATCGGCAAGGGGCTGCCAGCGATCAAGCGTTTTTTGATAACCGCGTTTGGCTAAAACACCAATTTTAACGTCTGTCGTTGCTGAGGCATTGCTTATTGACAGCATGCCTAATAGCATAAACACTAGCAACCACATTGACATAGCCGCTATGCTTTTTGGTTTGAAGTTGTTAAATAAATTAGCGCTTAATGACATAGGTTTTAATCCTAATAAACTTTCGCAGATCGACAAACATAGGCTCAGAAAATTTAATTGTAAAAACCTAATCTAGTACGCCTGCAATGTTGTAATAACGGTTATATTTTGTAGGGCGGACTTCAGTTCGCTATTCCCAAACAATAATTAGCGGACTGGAGTCCGGCCTACAGTATCCTTCAAAATAATATTGATGAAGTACCTGAACAATGATTTGGGGTGTCGTCTGTATTGGTTCCGAAGGAATATGCATGAAATAACTTCAACATCTTGGAAGTGAGGCTTCAGCCTCGCCTTGACTTATGCAGGACTAAAGTCCTACTTCCTATTGGTATTGTCTATCTTATTTCGTACCTATTCCTAAGTTCCATTTACAAGCTACTCCCCTATAAATACTTTCCTGATTACCCATCACTCTCCGCCACTTTAAAAAAGCCAGCTTCTCTGTCCCGTCATTCCTGCATTCTCTCAGCAGGAATCTAATTTACGCTGAATGGATCCCCGATAAAAGACCTCGGGGATGACGCATGGTCGTTGGATTTATTCTTTTTCTGTATAATCCAGCGGAAGCACATGAGTAATCAGGAATACTTTTGAATCCAGTTGCCATTGCTGTAGCCAGGCATCAATTTTATCTACCGGCATAGGTCGTGCAATGCCATAGCCTTGGGCCAGTTCACAGCCCATGCTTAGCAGTTTTTTAGCATGCTCTATTGTTTCAACACCTTCAGCAATAACATCACGATGAAAAGCCTTGGCTAAACCCATGGTTCCTATAATAATGGACAGATCATCATCGTCTACCAGCATATCTCGAACAAATGTTTGATCAATTTTTAAGGTTTTTGCGGGTAGGTTTTTTAAATAAGTAAATGATGAATACCCTGTCCCAAAATCATCTAAAGAAAAGTCCACCCCTAAACTCATACAATCTTTCATAATTTCACTAACACGGATAACATCATCAAGTGCTGCGGTTTCTAAAATCTCTAATTCAAGATACTCTGGTGACACATTAGGATAATGATCAATATGTTGCTTGAGTTGAGCAACAAAATCTTCTCGAACTAAATGACAAGGTGCAATATTGACACTAATAGACAATCTTTTCCCTGCTTTCTGCCATTGATCCAATTGTTTCATTGCTGTCGCTATAACCCAATCACTGAGCTCCAGCATACACACCGTATCATCGATAACAGGTAAAAATTCAGCAGGTGGTAATAAGCCTTTTTCTGGGTGTTGCCAGCGTATCAAGGCCTCAAAGCCTAACACTCTAGCATTTTTTAGATTTACTCTAGGTTGATAATATAAAACAAACTCATTATCCAACAGGCCCTGCTTAACCCTTAAAATGCTTTGCTCTTGTTCATAAAGCTGCCGATCCTGATTAAGATCGAATAAATAATATTGATTTTTACCTTTCTGTTTTGCCATATACATGGCCTGGTCAGCATGACGTAGCAAGGTATCAGGGTCTTTATCATTTTGAGGAAACAAGGTTACCCCTATACTGACTGAAATTGCTATGCTATGTTTTTCAATGGTAAAAACCTGTTGAAGCACCTCTAAAATTCGCTCTACTGAACCAATAAACTCATCGGCTGCATTTAAATCTACCAGTAACAATACGAATTCATCACCGCCGATACGCGATAAAGTATCAATTTTACGTAAACAGGCTGATATTCTTTTTGCCACTTCAATTAATAATTGATCGCCGACATTATGACCAAACCTGTCATTGACCTGTTTAAAACCATCCAGATCAAGAAAACAAAAAGCCATTGTTTTTCCATTGCGCTGTGTTTGCGCAATACTTTGATTCATGCGGTCTGCCAATAAAGTGCGATTTGGCAAGCCTGTTAACTCATCAAAATAGGCAATTTTTTTCAGTGCTTGCTCATGTGTTTTACGCAAGGTAATATCAGAAAAAACAGCTACATAATGATCAATATTTCCTGTTAAATCTTTAATCACTGAAATACTAGTTTGTATGGCAAACAAATGACCATCTTTGTGTTTATTCCAGAATTCACCGGTCCAGTTATTTTCTTTCAGTAAATGCTGCCACATATGCTGATAGAATGCTTTTTTTTGTTTACCTGATTGTAAAAAACGAGGGTTTTTACCTAGAACATCTACCGCTTGATAGCCTGTAATACGACAAAAAGAACGATTGACATCAATTATATTATTATCCGCATCTGAAATAATAATACCGTCATGTGAATGACTGAATACACTGGCTGCAAGTCGCTGCTGTTGCTCTTTAATGACAAGCTCTCGTCGCATGCTATCGCGTTCTAATAGATTAGCAATACGTAGACGTGCAATTTGAATATTAACGGGTTTATGCAGAAAATCGGCAGCCCCCAGTGCCAGACTTTGTATTTCTGACTCCATCTCATGGAGTGCTGTAATGAAAATAACAGGAATATTTTTTAATCTGTCATCTGCTTTTAATTGCCTACAGACTTCATTCCCATCCATCCCCGGCATCATAATATCTAACAAAATCAAATCGGGAGGGGACGCTTGAGCGAGTTGCAAGCCCTTTTCACCTGCTATCGCTATTTGTACCGAGTAATCATGCTCTAATGCCTCCCCTAACAATTGAATGTTGGTTGGCATATCATCAATGATAAGGATTTTTAGACGATTATTATTCATATGCTTTCTAATTCCAGCTTATCAGCAAGAGCAAGCGTGTTTAAACGATCACGAACCTGGTCAAAACACATGTTATTCACCAGCTCTTCAAGATCAGCAAGTTCGCAAGCCATTTCAGTTCCTGCAACAAGAAGTTGTAATTCTTTAAATTTACTTAAAGCGGCAAACATATTTTCGACAAGTAAATAATCCAGCTCATCTAATACCTTTTTGATCTGTTGTTGTTGTTGCAAAGAAAAACTACTTATTTGCAAATCAATTGGTATTGATTCAACTAATTTTGAATCTGTACTTTTTTTAATCTGCTTAAGGTCCGGATCTATAGCAATTTCGACCTTATTAGCCAGAGCAACCGTTACTCTAAACCAGAAAATAGATCCCTGCTCTAAATTATTTTTATAACCTACCTCACCGTTCATTAATTGGCTCAATTGCTGCACAATTGATAAGCCTAAGCCTGTGCCGCCAAAATAGCGCGTTGAACTACTATCTACCTGAGAAAACGGTTTAAATAATAGATATTGTTTATCGGCAGGCACACCAATTCCCGTATCCTGTACAGAAAACTCCAGAATTGCATTTTGATTGACTCGGTTTATTTCATTGACCGTAATATCAACACCTCCCTTTTCAGTAAATTTAATGGCATTACTAATTAAATTAGATAGCATTTGTTTTAAGCGATGATTATCTGCAAAATACTGTTGTCCATTGCTAATAGAGCTATGCGCTGTAAGTTGCAGACCTTTATGTTCTGCTAATTCCTTAAAAAGGGTCTGGAGTTCTGCAATCAATTCACCAGGACTGAATATAGCCGGCGCCAGAGACAACCTCCCTGCTTCAATTTTGGATAAGTCTAATATATCGTTTAGTAAGCTCAACAATGTATTTCCCGACTTCAAAACTATTTTTGCATATTTATCGCGTTCTGTATCCGTTAATGTGGGCGCTAAAAGTAACTGAGTATTACCCAGAATAGCATTCATCGGCGTTCTGATTTCATGTGACATAACCGCAAGAAATTTACTTTTAGCTTCATTAGCCGCTTTTGCCGCCTTGGTTTTCAATTGATTATTTAGAATCAAGGCAAGATGGCTAAAAAAGGGGGTTAAATATTCCCGCATTTGTGCAGAACCCAGCATATTGGAAATTTTGACGGCACCAATAACATTTGCATTAATTTTTAATGGAATCACCCAGTCCCAGGCATTTGGAATAGTCGAATTAAAAAGTCCAGCACCTGATAATTCTGCTGGCATTTCAATCAGGCTTTTATTTTCAAACAGCTCAACAATTAACGGGTCTGTAAGCTCTGATAAAACAGTATGTTCGCCCCGTAGATTTGCATAATGCAGTTTTCCTTCATCTTTATAATAAATTTCAATATCGGTTCCCCCCACACATTCACCCAAACCTATCATTAAACTTTTAAACATGCTGTCAATATCACCATCACTATTCAACGTTTCCAGTAGATGATGAATTAAAAACAGATTGGCTTTTTCTTCTGACAGGCGACGCACTCGATCCTTTAGTTTCTTATTCTTATCCTGTAATTGGAGAATGTCACTTTCACTGCTCATTTTTCTATTTGATTCAACTTCTCTTCAATTGCCTCAGCCATTACCGTTTCCAGTTCATTCAAATCCACATCCAGCCATTGCAAGGGTAAATCAACAAAAGCAGCTGCTTTTTCTGCCGCCACTGTAAAATCACCGGTACAAGGAGTACGCAAGGCTAAAAAATATTTATGACTACTATGAAAAATTTCTCGAATAACTGAAATATTATTACCAAAACATTCTGTAATCATCGGCTCCCAGCTTAAAGCCCAGTCTTCTAATAAAAAATAAGCGCCTTTAGAAAGTTCCTGCATAAAGTGTTCATAACCTAGCAACATAACAACGCAGTTCTGCCCATGAGTTCTACAGGTATGATGCTCTTCAAGTAAGCCCTCCATCTGAGGATGACAACTCCCATAAAACACCAGGGTATCTTTACCTTTCTGCTGTTCTTCATCTAAGGCTTCATTCAACTCACTGGATAAACGATTAAAATAATTATGCAATGCCGAATTAAGATAATGCGTTTCTATCTTCCAGTTGTTTTTTTTGATTAGAAAGTCCACTTCATTATGTAAAATTGAACAGCCCACCAAGACTAATTTATCCGACTTTTCTTCAATGATTGGAATTTTTTTCATGAATATCTCCCATACTCAAAAGCAGCCTCTAACATGGCAACAATATTTTCCTCAGGTATATCCATCGGCATTACGCCTGTACCAAACAAAAAATGACCGCCAGCTTTACCTATTTCTATCATGCGTTTAACTTCTGCTCGGGTTTCTTCTGTTGTCCAGTTAATCATTTTAATATCATCAATTACACCGCAGGTTAAGCCCTGGGTATTGATAATACGTTTTGATTCGGCCAGATCATCCAATGGGCTGGGGTAAAAAACACTGACTTTAAGTTGTTCCATAACTTGCTCAATCACACTATTGAAAGGCGCCATACCACAGTAATAAACTACCCCAGCCGCTCCATCTTTTAAATCCCGCTGCATCCATGGCATACTCCAGTCGCTTATCATCTTTTTAGGAATAAAATAAGGGGAGCCAAAAGGCGTAGAGTAGATAATCACATTAGCGCCAGCTGCACGTAATGCTGTGATCTGTTGCTGAAAAAAATCACTGCATTTCTTCACCAATTCATCTCGTAAATCTGCAGGCCCAGTTAATACCAGCTCCATCCACTTATCCATACCCATTAATAATACAGGCATAGTTGTGGAGGCAGTAACATAAGCACAGATGGGGTGAGTTGAACCGACTTCATGACTTAGTATTTTTAAACAATCATCCATCGATTGCCAATGCGGATGTTGAGTAATATCCTCAGGAATCTCAAATTTAGCAATATCATCCCAACTTTTAATCACAAAATCAGCGACATTAGGGACTCCATTTTTGGCAAACAAGATTTTCTGACAACCTAATAATTGCGCCTCTTTACCTACATAACTTAAACTCCAGACATTGTCATGCCCGTAACGTTTAAGCATTTTTAATTGCGCATCGGCAACATATTCTCCTCTGGAAAAATATTGCTCTGGAGACATCTTTAATTCGCGTGCCCCCTGATCGAGAAGATTACAAAAAATGGGGATTCTTGGTGCAGGCAGACCAGTTATGGCAGCCGATAAAATTTCTAAAGGTGTCATCAGGTTTTTACCTCCAGAATTAATTGACTAATAACTTTTGCTGCAGTAACACCGTCTGCTGCCCAATTATCTGCACCAGCTTTGGTATAGAGTTGATGATCAAAACGATAAGGTGCTCCGCCTACCACCAGCTTTATTTTATCAGCCAGCTTACGCTCGTCTAATAAAGCCCGTACCCGTATACTACCCTCTTCACCCGTTGCCGTATGCACCATCATTGATGAAACAGCAATCACTTGCGCATCATGTTCTACCGCTGCATCAACAAAATCCTCAGGCTTTACATTAACGCCCAAATCAATCACCTCAACCATCATGGATTTTAGGCATCCAATGACAATCCGTTTACCCAAAGAATGTAAATCACCGTATGAGGTACCAATAATGACACGCCCTATCACTTCCGGTGGGGTCGTAAACTTCGCCAACATTTTCTCTGTAATTTCAGCAGCTATTTGTGCCGTCATAAAATGTTGAGCCAGATTGGTATCAGGATCTTTTTCTATCACGGCCATCATTTCTTCTATAGAAGGGATGATAATATTAAAAACCACTTGCTCAGGCGTAATGCCTTTTTCTAACGCACTTTCGACCACATCTAAGGCACCCTCCTTATCAATTTCAAACACAGCCTCGTTATATTCTTCAATATAGCTCTCAAACATTATTCATCCCCTATAAAAGGTTTTAAACGTAGGTGATTAATAAAACTTTCATCATAATCAGTATAGTTCGAAAGATTAACTACACGAATTAATTGTCGATATTCTTCTGTTATTTTTTCAGA
>Ga0209495_1002841_pt1 | contig 11024 bp, 7 predicted proteins | sample EN1Hudsemesocosm_FD_184629 | JGI IMG/M metagenome (GOLD analysis project Ga0209495, IMG submission 184629) | Methane-oxidizing microbial communities from mesocosms in the Hudson Canyon - EN1E Hudson Canyon (SPAdes) (version 2) | ecosystem: Environmental > Aquatic > Marine > Cold seeps | place... | reverse complement strand
GTCTCCAGTTGCCTTCGGCTAATTCAAGAAGTCCACGTGTTGTTTTTTTACGGGCGCGCTGCCCACCTGTTGAGAGTAACCAACGGCTCACTCCCCCTGTAGAGCTTTTTACGCCTTTCCAGCTTTTAATGACTAAGTAGATTACAACGAATACAAACGCAGACAGGATGATGGCAATCCATACACTGGTTTCTATTAAGTAGTTACCCCAGCTGATGCGTACATAGCCAGCATCCAGAGAAATCATCATAGTAAGCCCTGCAGAGGCCAGAAGTGTGATGACCGTTAAAATGAAAAGTTGTCTCATTGTTTTGCTGCTCCATCCAACGTGGATGTGCTATTTGCGCTTACGGCTTTATTTGTTTTTTTGTTGGTGTTGGGCACCAAGTGCTGTCTATAGGACTGGGATACGCGTTTCTTCATTAATGCCAATGATTGAGAAATATCAGGCAAGTAAGGGTTAAGCTCTTTTTCTTTAAGGCTCTTCAAGGTGCTGAGTATCAGTGCTGTATCATCCCTGTTTGCTAAAAAGTAGGTTTGAACCCACTCTTCTGCCTTTTTCAGGCTGTGCTCATACATTTGTTGGTTTCGGTCTAATAATGCTAGCTCTGCTTGTTCAAGCATTAGCCGTAGATTTTGTTTTAAATAATAGATTTGCTCAGGTGCTAGCAGGGGAGCTACCGGTTCATCAAGACGGCGGATGATAATCAACTGCTTTACTTCGTTTAGCGTTTGATTGAGTAATTGGCTAAAGCGACTCTCTTCGGTATTAGCAGGAACTGTATCATCCAGCGCAAGGGCGGCGGAGAGTACTTCTTCATTTTGCGTAAGGTAATGGCTCTGATCAAGCTTGTTAGAAAGGTCTATTAAAGCCTCGATTTGCAGGTAAATCCCTTCTATATCGACGTGGGGGACTTGCTGTAAGGCGAGAATATCCTTAGCAAGTTGCTGTCGAACAATATAAAGCCCTGGGTCATCTGTTTCAGCCAGAACGCTGTTAGCAGCCGTGAGTATTGCTTCTGCTCCTATGAAATCTTTTTCCATATTAAAGCGTTGGTTTGCCAGGCGCATTAAGTATTCTGCTTCTGCCATTAACCAGTCTGTACGGCTTTGGCCTCCTACCTGAGCGAGCTGTCTTGCGTTGTGTTCAATTTGTTTGCGGTGAGTGGCCAGTTGCTCGCTAAGTGTTCTGCTTTGCGCAATGATATCTGATGATTGCTGGGTTATTTTATTTTCTAGCTGTTGAAGTGTTCTGCTCTGGCTGCCATCATCTTTTTCTATATGTGATAGCTGCAGCCCAAGCCGGTCTATTTTTTGAAGACTAACCCAGCCGTAGGCACTTAGTGCGGAGATAATGGTGATTAATATAATAATAACAAACCACAAAGGCCACAATCGCACAGATCGGGTTTGGGTGACGGGAGCGGGGAGTTGGGGTTGGCTTTCGTTTGTCACTACAAATCCTACTGTTGTTAGGTCTATGGGTCAGGGTATATGGATCAGGTTCTATGGTTTGAGGCAATGCACTCTATTAGGGAGTGTTCGTCGAGCGCGTCGGGAATCAAAATATTATTGAACCCTAATGATCTCGCCTGATCAGCTACACGCTTGCTCGGCACTAAAACCGTCTTATCTGTTATGGTTAACTGCCTATTTTGGCTTAATTTTACAAGGTTATGCAATGTTTCACCGCTTAAAGTGACGAGTATATCGGGTGAAAACTTAATTAATGCCTTATCAAGCTCAGAATCACTATAGCTTGGCAGCCCTCTTCGATAAAGCTCTGCATAGTCAACCTTGGCGCCTCGCTGTTCAAGCTTTTGTTTTAGCAGTTCCCTGCCGTCAAACCCTCTAAGGATTAGCACATTTTCATGGTTTGGTTGCGCTAATTCAGGTAAGTCTAGCAGTGCTTCACTATCGTTGCCTTGAATAGCGGTAATGACTTCAATATCTGCATCATTAAGTATAGATGCTGTCTTCTCGCCAACAGCATACCATTTAATAGAAATAGGTAGTTGAGGCCAGTATTGATCAACCCAATGCAGGCCAAATCGTGCAGCATGAGTACTTATCGCAATAATATGATGGTATTGATCAAGGTTGAGAAAGCAGTTCTTTAGAGGTGTGTTAAGAGGAGTAGGTTGGATTTCAATGGCAGGAAGCTGAATAACTTCAGCACCCTTGTTTTGCAGTTGTGCCGTGAGTGTTGCGCCTTGATCTTGAGGGCGAGCTACTAGAACCCGAACCCCCTTTAATCGCTGATCGCTCTTACTGCTCACTGTTATAAACCGACTCCAGAATTTTACCCGCACCTTGAGCAAGTAGTGCTTCTGCCAGCTGAACACCTAGCTGTTCAGCCTGATCTGCAGGTCCTCTTACTTCTTCACGAATGATGTGGCTTCCATCGGGCTCACCAACTAGTCCACGAACAAACAATTGATCGCCTTCAAGTACCGCATAACCTGCGATAGGTACCTGACACCCTCCTTCAAGGCGGCGATTCATGGCTCTTTCAGCAATAACGCAGGTTTGAGACGGCTCATGAATAAGCGGTTTAATAAGCTCTATTATTTCTGTATCAGCAATGCGGCATTCAATACCCAGTGCTCCCTGACCTGCAGCAGGGAGGCTGATGGTATCATCGATAGTGCAGCTGATGCGATCGTTGAAGCCGAGTCTCTTTAAGCCTGACGAGGCAAGAACAATGGCGTCATACTCTTCATTATCGAGTTTTGCCAGGCGAGTATTAACATTGCCTCGTAGCCAGTCAACTTTAAGGTCTGGACGACGTTCACTTATCTGGCAGCGACGTCTTAGGCTAGAGGTACCCACCACTGCGCCTTCTGGAAGCTCATCAAAGTTAGCGTATTTATTACTAACAAAGGCATCAGTAGGGTCTTCTCGTTCAGAGATGACCGCAAGGCCTAGGCCTTCAGGAAACTCCATAGGAACGTCTTTCATTGAGTGCACAGCTATATCCGCGCGATTCTCAAGCATGGCATTTTCAAGTTCCTTAACGAACAGACCTTTTCCACCTACTTTAGCGAGTGGAACATCAAGGATTTTATCGCCTTTAGTCGACATGGCCAGCAGTTCTACTTCAAGCCCAGGGTGTAAAGACTCAAGTCGAGCTTTAACGTGTTCTGCTTGCCACATGGCCAGCGCGCTTTTTCGTGTTGCAATTCGTAGTTTCGAGATAGTCATTACTGGCTTCTTTGCATTTGGATGTGTGTATTTGAGTGAAATCCTACCTTTTTTGATGTGAAATGTCTTGATTTATGGCAATGGCAGATAAATCTATTTCACAGCAATCGTTGTCTGTGAGGTGTTGGCTCTACTCAGTATAAGTTCGGAAACAAAAACCCTCTCTAAGCCATGTAGCAAAACAGGCTTATTCTTACCTAATTTATGTTGATAGATTGCATCAAAGGCCAGTACGTTTTTCACATAACGTCGTGTTTCGTCATAAGGTATTGTTTCAATCCATACGTCAATAGAGAGGGCTGGGGACGACTTGACCCACTTTTTAACTCTATGGGGACCTGCATTGTAAGCGGCAGTGGCTAATGCTCTGTTTTCACCGAATCGAAGATACATGCTTGATAAATAGTTTGAACCCAGCTTAATGTTGTAGGCTGGGTCATAGAGGGAATTGTTTGAGGGTTTGAGTCCGATTTTTTTTGCTGTTTGGCGAGCTGTGGCAGGCATTAACTGCATTAATCCTCTTGCGCCAGCACCTGATCGAACCCCTTCTGCGAAAGCACTTTCTTGTCGGGCAATGGCAAATAACCACGAGGTATTTAAATTAACCTGGGTTGCAGCTGTAACAAATGCCTGTTTGTAAGGAGTAGGAAAACGTATTGAAAGATCGTGCCAATGGTCTGCTGCTATAACCGCTCTAATGGCGTGGTTATGCCAGCCCCATTGGTTGGCAAACTTAGCTAATGACATTAAATCAAGAGGGTCTGCTTTTGTATTGACTACATATTGCCACTCACGTTTTGCAGTGTTTGTGTGTCCAATGTTAAGGAATTCTTTGGCTCTGTCAATTTCTGGTAACCCCCCAATTTCTGTATGTTTTCCTAAGGTTACTGGTAATGGTGAGTTGGTTAATGATAGGGACTTCCCTAAAAGTTCTGCCGTGAGAAAGCCGTAATAAGTACGGGTTTTGGCCAGTTTGTTGAGTTGCTCCATATCTTGCAGAGGAACTTCAGAATTTTGGGCCAGGTAAGCTTGGTGCTTCCAGTAGTACCATTGAATATCCATCTTGTCTGTTTTTTCGAGAGCCTCAACCCACTTTAATACAGATGACCAGTCGCGCGCTCTAAGACTAACGCGGATTTGCCACTCTAATACTTCTCGACTGTTGTACTCAGGAGGAAGTGACGCCAGCAGGTTAGATGCATCCTGATCAAACTGGCGTGCTAAACCCAAGTATATTTTTCTTTCTAACTCCGCAATTTCTTTCATGCTGAATTCAAAGCGGTCCTGGTGTTTTTTCCAATAACTTAATGCAACATCAGGGCGTCGTCTTACTCGTCTTTTTAGCCCGTGAAGCACTGCGTCTTTCATATAAGGATTAGCGGAAGGGAAGCGCTTGGTACTACTGACAATAGAAGGGCTTTTATGTGCCCATATCATCATGTTAGCAGCCTTTCTCTGGTCGCCCTTGAGAAAGTTGGCTGAATAACTAGCCAGTGAAGTATGACCTTTTGTTAAAGCAAGCTGAACGCGCTCATAAGCAAAGTCGGGCTCAAAATAGGCTGACTTTAACCAGATTTTGAATAGTGGTGTACATGCTTTTGGCGCTGAACCGCTGGTAATCCATGCGTCTGCAGTGCTTGCCAGTGCTTTGTCTTTCTCTCCTGAGCGATAAAGTGCTCTCAGGTAGTAGCAGTTAAGTGTGGATGACCTGAGTTTGTCATCATAATTTGCAAGGAATGTATCCCACTCACCTCTGCCAGGTAAACTTAATAACCATTCTTGTTGAAGTCTATGGCTTATGGACTGGTTTGGGTAATGCTCTAAAAATGCTTTAACTGCCTGAGTATCTTTATATTTACCATAGCGGATATGTTCATATTCTAGGTAAGGGGTGAGAATGTAATTCGAGAGAGACTTACTAAGCAGGTTAAACTGTTTTATTTTTCCTGCACTTAGGGCATCAAGTGCAGCAAGGTAGTTTTGTTGAGCCGTATTAAGTTTAGCAACCAGTTGAATAGGTATAAGAAGGATAATAAGCGTAACTAGAGCGCGGAGTTTTATCATTGTATTTCCGTTATGGTTTTCGTGCCCCGACGAATGTGAGAAATACTGTTAACGCATATTCGGGTTAAATCTATCCGTGTGGACCTCAGGTTACAACGGTTACTTTGAACAAAACAAGCGCCTTTTAGAAAATTTGGAGTCATTTAGTGTAACAATAGTTCAATAGGTGTGAGTTTGCTTGGCTAGTTCGTAAAAAATATCACTCTACTGCCTATCCAACCATCCCTTAACATCACTAATATGTCGTCTGCTCACTGCAACTTCACCTGCCTGATTTTTTAAACGAATAACATAATGCCCTGCGCTATCTCTTACCAACGCTTCTATAAAATCGGTATTCACTAATGAGTTTCTGTGAATGCGAAGGAAACGTGGTGCATAGTCTGATTCAAGCTCTTTTAGGGTGTTATCTATCACTGTTTCACCGTTCAGGTGGTGAACGGTTACGTATTTTTGGTCAGCCATAAAATAGTGGATATGGGTAATATCTATAAGCTCACTGCCTTTCCATGTTTTAGCGACTAAATAAGGTGAAGATGCTTCTGATTTCTGGTTTTCGTTTAGCTGAACCTTATTTAATTTTCCTGCCTGTTGCAGCGCTTTTTCAAGGGCTTCTTTCCTGACGGGTTTAAGAAGGTAGTCTATAGCCTGAACTTTAAAGGCAGAAATGGCATATTCGTCATAGGCAGTACAAAAAATAATAGCGGGTGGTGTTTCTAAGTTGGCAATTTGCTGGGCTGCTGCCATTCCATCCATTCCGGGCATTCGAATGTCCAGTAGAACAATATCAGGTTCTGTTTTACGTATTTCTGCCAGCGCTTGCTCTCCGTTTTCTGCTTCGCTACATACTTGATAACCCTCTAACGCTTCAATAAGACGTATCAGGCGCTCTCTTGCAAGTTGTTCATCATCAACCACTAAAACATGTATGGACTCGTTCATTTAGTCATTCCTTTATGGTCTTGCTCTTTTTATTGAACGGGAAACCTAAGTGTAACTGTAAACTGGCCATCAATTTGGCTGGTTTTCATCACTGCTTGTTGTTTAAATATTGCTTCAAAACGGCTACGTATATTATCTAAGGCTATTTTATTTCCTTGTTGGTGAGAGCCCGATGTGGTTTCATCAAAAGGGTTGCTGATCAGAATATAGACAGTATTCTTTTTCCGGTAGCTTTCAATGGTAATAACACCGCCTTCGGTTCTTGGTTGAATGCCGTGATAAATTGCATTTTCAACTAAAGGTTGAAGGCTAAGAGGAGGGATTAATACGCTTCCGTCATAGCTTGATAGTTTCCACTCCACAGCCATTCTTCCACTTAGTCTAAGTCCTTCTATATGAAGGTATCGTTTACAAAGTTCCAGCTCATCTTTTAATGGGATAAGCATCTTTTTATTGTTGAGAGTGGCTCTAAATAACTCGGAAAGATCAAGAACGGCTTCTTCAGCACTCTCTGGGTTAGTTGCGATGAGGCTGGCAATGGTATTCATGCTATTGAATAGAAAATGAGGTCGAATTCTTGCCTGAAGTGCTTCTAGTCTAGCGCGTAGTTCTGCCTGCTTTTGTTGTCGCCACTGGTGTTGAAGATAAAAGTAGCGCAGTGTAATACCTCCGATAATGGCGCTAATAACCAGATTACGAAAAATAAAACGAGTGTCTATTTCTGTGCCACTTTGAGGGCGTAGAAAGTGATCTGCCACTAAGCTGTAGAGTAGCGTAATACATAGGATAATAACAAAACTGAGGGTTGCAGCCAGGTTGGTTGAAAGCTTTGCCAGTTGAGGTCGAGAAATACAGAGAATTGCTGCACTGGTCAGTACAGACCAATGGCCAAAAAGAGATATTAGCCCTAAATAACTCCATTCAAGCAGCTCTTTGCTAGGGTGGGCTAAGGCAAAGAGTAGGGCGACCAATTCGGTAACAATCAGCAGAATAAAAACAGACTGTACTTTACATAAGTCGGGTAAGAAGAAGTCAGTTTCTTGATTTTCAAGGGCGTTAAATTCAGAGTTTTTCATTAAGCCGTTTTTTTATTATCCATTTCTAATTTTTTGTTTCAGGTTCTCGATTGCAGGGTCGAGGTGCTATACTGCGGCCATTCAAAGTTTAGCACAACTCGCCTGGCATGCAGGTGATCTGGAGAGAGAGAGCATGAGTAACGAAAATCAGACAACCGAAAAACCTTGGGGTGGACGCTTTACTGAGCCTACAGACGCATTTGTGGAGCGTTTTACTGCCTCTGTAGATTTTGATCAGCGATTATATTACCACGACATTCAAGGTTCTATTGCTCATGCCACCATGTTAGCCAAAGTGGGTGTGTTAACAGATGAAGAGCGAGATACGATTCTTCAGGGTCTTAAAGAGGTTCAGGAAGATATCGAGCAAGGACGTTTTGAGTGGTCAGTGACACTTGAAGATGTTCATATGAACATAGAAGCCCGTTTAACCGATAAAATCGGAATTACTGGTAAAAAACTACATACAGGTCGTTCACGTAATGATCAGGTTGCTACTGATATTCGCTTATATCTGAGAGATGAAATTGATATCATTTCAGCAGAAATTACTCGCTTACAACAGGGTATGGCCGATTTGGCGGGTCGTGAAACTGAAACTATTATGCCAGGTTTTACGCACCTTCAGACAGCACAACCTGTAACGTTTGGACACCATATAATGGCATGGTTTGAAATGCTGAGCCGTGACTTTGAACGTCTTGCTGATTGCCGTAAGCGTGTAAATATAATGCCATTGGGTGCTGCTGCGTTAGCTGGAACTACTTACCCTATTGACCGTAACCTAACGGCTGAATTACTGGGTTTTGAGCGTCCAAGTTATAACTCATTAGACTCAGTGAGTGATCGTGACTTTGCTATTGAGTTTTGTGCCTGTGCCAGCTTGATCATGTCTCACCTTTCTCGTAGCTCTGAAGAGTTGATTTTATGGGCTTCCGCCCAGTTTAACTTTATCGATTTACCAGATCGCTTCTGCACCGGTTCATCAATTATGCCGCAGAAGAAAAATCCTGATGTACCGGAATTGGTACGTGGTAAGAGTGGCCGTGTTACAGGGCACTTGGTTTCATTATTAATGCTGATGAAGTCACAGCCTTTGGCTTACAACAAAGATAACCAGGAAGACAAAGAGCCTCTATTTGATGTGATTGATACATTAAAAGGTTGCTTAAAAGCCTACGCAGATATGATTCCTGCTATTCAGGTTAAAGCTGAAAGCATGAAAGAAGCCGCACGAAGAGGTTTTTCTACAGCAACAGACTTGGCTGATTATTTGGTAGTTAAAGGTGTGCCCTTCCGTGATGCCCATGAAATTGTTGGTAAAGCGGTTGGTTATGGTGTGGAGAAAGAAAAAGACCTGTCAGAAATGAGTCTGGAAGAGTTAACTCAATTCTCAGATATCATTACTGAGGATGTGTTTGACGTACTAACACTGGAAGGTTCAGTGAATGCGCGTGATCATATTGGTGGTACAGCGCCAGCGCAAGTTAAGAGCGCGGTTAGAGCAGCTAAAGAGATGCTAGGGAATAGATAGTCTTTAAACCCTCCCTCTATGAAGGGGGAGGTTCAGTTTAAGCCACCATCTCATCAAAAGGCTTCGGTCTGGCGATGCCAAAACCTTGTCCAAAGTGAATGCCCATTCGCCTGATATCTCCGAGTGCGCTTTGGTCTTCTACATTACCTGCAATGGTCTGTTTGCCCGTTAAACTGGCTATTTTTTGGATGCTTTCTACGATGACCTGTTTTATAGGGTCGTCATGCATTGATTTAATCAGTTCACCATCGATTTTGATGTAATTAACTTCAATGGAGGCAAGGTATTGGTAACCCATTGTGGTTTTGCCTACCTTGTCTATGGCGGTTTGGCAACCAATCTCTTTTATATTTAAAGCAAATTCTTTAGCTTTCTCAAAGTGTTCTATTACATATTGTTCATCAAGTTCAAAGCAGAGTGTTTCGCTTTCCAGTCCGAATTGTTTGAGTTGTCGTTGTATGAATTTTGGTAGCTCGGGGTCTAACATGCTTTCAACTGAAAGGTTGATAGAGCAAAGCTTACGACGATGTTCAAGCTCCATATGTTGTGCTAGCCATTGCATGACTTTATAAATAACCGCTTGATCAAACTCTCTGATGATATCGAATCGCTGAGCAATCGGGATAAACTGGGGCGGCATGCATATATTACCTTCAGTATCTTGAATGCGAGCTAGTACTTCAAAGTAATCACCCCATACAGCGCTATTCACAGGGCGAATTTGTTGGTAGCTTAACTGTAAGCTTTCCCCGCCGCGAATAGCCTTTTGTATCATCTTAATTTGTTGCTTTGACTGCTTTATTTCAGTTCTGCGTTCTTCTTTGTGAATGTTATAGCTATGCACCCTGTTCCGGCCTGCCGCTTTGGCTGCGTAGCAGGTGTTGTCAGCAATTTTAATAAGCTGTTCTGTGTTTTTGCTATCGCAGGTAATGGGAACAAGGCCAATGCTTATACCAATCTTAAAAGTTTGATCTTCATATTCAAAGCTGTGCGAGGCAATGGCATCTCGAATATTATCAGCTACACGATAGGCTTCTGGTGTTGAACAGTTTTCTAAAATAGCGGCAAATTCATCTCCGCCTATGCGGGCAAAGGCATCTCTCTGACGTATTTTCTCATTAATAATTCGACTGACCTGGCGAAGAATTTCATCGCCTGCGCTGTGCCCACAGCGGTCATTAACCTCTTTAAACTGATCAAGATCCATATAAAGCAGAGCGTGTACAGACTCTCTTTGTTGCGCATTACTCAAACACCGTGTGAGTCTGTTCTGGAACTCTCGACGGTTAAATATGCCTGTGAGAGGGTCGTGTTTTGCCAAGTAGTTCAGCTTTTCCTGAACCTTTACTCTTGAGGTGATATTGCGAGCAATATGAGCGGCACCCAAGCGTTCGCCTTTGCTATTACAGATTCGGCTGAAACGCATTTCATAAATGGGAATGTCTTCTTCGCGTTGTGCTAAAGGCATTTCTACGCAGAAATTATCTCGATCTAATGCTCTCTCCCATAAGCGTTGGTATATTCTTCGCTCGTTTGGGAATGCTTTGAGACTACCGGGTAGCGAGTCTCCCACATGGATTGGGAAGCCAAAAATAGCTTTAAATTGCTTTAGGTAAGCTTTATTAAAGGTGATAACTTTAAGATCGTTATCCAATGCTAATACAAGGTCTTCAGTGCCTTCTAATACACCAGTAAGGTAATTGCTTAATTGGTGTTGTTCAATCTTGGCATTTCGTATCTCTGTGATGTCTTGAATGGTTCCAGATAAATGAGTGACCTGACCATCTTGTTTGTGAGCTTTGCCTGATATTCTCACCCAAATAGATTTTTGGTCAGCATTTAACAAGGACGCTTCAATTGAAAACGGTTCGCCGGATAGAAGGCAGCGACGAAAAGCCACTCTTATGCGCTGTTGGGCATCGTGAAAATAATAGAGGATGTGTTCGGGGGTTATGTCTGCATTTTTTTCGATGGCAAAAATGGAATAGACGCCATCAGTCCAGTTAACTTGATTGCTTATAACGTCTAGCTGCCATCCTCCCATTTTCCCTAATAGCTCGAACTGTTCTGTTAGTGAATCATTGCTAAATAATGCACTTTCGTCAATCGGAGTGGTAGGAGACCAAGGCGTAATAGGCTGTTGAAAAATTTCCTGATTCTCTCCTGTGATGTCTTTTAATGCGATCGTTCCAGGGAAGAAGTAA
>Ga0209495_1002839_pt1 | contig 11025 bp, 9 predicted proteins | sample EN1Hudsemesocosm_FD_184629 | JGI IMG/M metagenome (GOLD analysis project Ga0209495, IMG submission 184629) | Methane-oxidizing microbial communities from mesocosms in the Hudson Canyon - EN1E Hudson Canyon (SPAdes) (version 2) | ecosystem: Environmental > Aquatic > Marine > Cold seeps | place... | reverse complement strand
TCCTTTCATCCTTCGATAAGCTCAGGACGAACGGAGAAAAAGAGTGTGGAGATATGACTGGTCGTGTTTAAGCTTTACCTTGTAGCTGTGGCAAAATTGATTCATTTTCTAATGTTGATGTATCAGAAGTAATTTCTTCACCTTTAGCAATAGTTCTTAATAATCGACGCATAATTTTACCTGAACGTGTTTTAGGTAGATTATCAGCATAACGAATATCATCAGGTTTTGCGATTGCACCGATTTGTTCACCAACCCATGCTCGCAATGTTTGAGTCAACTCATCATCAACTCCCCGGTCAGGACGTTGACCTTTGAGTACAACATAGGCAAATACTGATTCACCCTTAATGTCATGAGGTTTACCGACTACAGCTGCTTCGGCAACTAATGGATGTGCTACTAATGCAGACTCAATTTCCATGGTGCCAAGGCGGTGACCAGATACATTTAGTACATCATCAATACGACCCATGATCCAAAAATAACCATCTTCATCACGTCGGGCGCTATCACCAGCAAGGTAAAACTTGCCACCAAAATAAGGCCAGTAGGTATCTTTATAACGCTGGTCATCACCCCAAACGGTTTGAATCATTGATGGCCACGGTTGGCGAATAACTAAATACCCACCTTCATTGGCAGTGGTAATTTCATCACCTTCCTGATTTACGATTGCTGCATCAATACCGGGAAGAGCAAGCGTACATGAGCCCGGCTTTGTAACGGTAACAGATGGAATGGGTGCCAGCATATGTGCGCCAGTCTCTGTTTGCCACCATGTATCAACAATAGGACAGCGTTCCTTGCCAATGACAGTGTGATACCACATCCATGCTTCAGGGTTGATAGGTTCACCTACCGTACCTAATAAACGCAGTTTTGAAAGATCATGTTTGTTTGGGAATTCATCACCTTGTTTTATCAGTGCTCGGATAGCAGTTGGTGCAGTATAAAAAATACTAACTCTATGTCGTTCACACATATCCCAGAAACGACCTGCATCAGGGTAGGTTGGTACACCTTCAAAGATAACAATAGTTGCACCAGTAGCTAATGGACCGTAAGCCACATAGGTATGACCAGTAATCCAACCCACATCGGCTGTACACCAAAATACATCAGAATCTTGAATATCAAATACCCAACGCATAGTTGTAATAGCATTTAATAGATAACCACCTGTTGAATGCTGAATACCTTTAGGTTTACCTGTCGAACCTGATGTGTATAAAAGAAATAAAGGATGCGTGGCGTCAACCCATGTTGGTTCACAATCGGCTGTTTGACCTTCTTCAGCATCAGACCACCAGATATCACGGTCTACTTGCATTGAAATATCATGACCTGTTCGTTTAAATACAATCACTGATTCAACGCTAGCACAGCCTTGTTCTAGGGCACTATCAGTGGTTGATTTAAGCTCGATTATTTTGCCACCACGATGACCACCGTCAGCTGTAATTACTAATTTTGCACCCGTATCTTCAATACGATCTTTTAATGATGATGCAGAAAAACCACCAAATACAACAGAGTGGATTGCACCAATACGCGCACATGCTTGCATGGCAATAACTGCCTCGGCAATCATTGGCATATAGATAATGACACGATCACCCTGGCTGATACCTTGTGCTTTTAACGCATTAGCAAAGGTACATACTCGGGCGTGGAGCTGCCTATAAGTAATCTCTTGAACATCGCCAGCATCACCCTCAAAAACAATGGCGGTTTTATCAGCATTTTTTTCTAGTTGGCGATCTAAACAATTATAAGAAACATTTAATTTTCCATCTGGGAACCAGCGATAAAAAGGAGCATTTGATGAATCAAGCGTTGTCTCAAAAGGAGTATGCCAATCAATCTCAGTACGTGCTTGTTGTGCCCAAAACTCTTGATTATTCTCTTTAGCTTGTTTGTTTAACTCATTGACTTTACTGTTAGATAATACCGATCTACTTGTAAACTCTGTACTAGGTGAGAACTGTCTGTCCTCATGTAATGTTGATTGGATATTATCTTGAGACATGCTACTGCACCTTTGAAGTTTCGTTGTCAGATGAACGACGATTATAACTGAGTAAACTGCCAACAATGGTGGCAACACCAAATAAAAGATCGCGGAATATTAATGTGCCAAAATAAATCCATCCTTGTTCAAGGAGTAATGCTTCTCGTAATACTATTTCATTCCAAAGTGAAATTGTACCCATTACAGAGAATGAAAAAATGGCTAGACCTAACACGCCTAGCCACCAACGAAAGTATCCAGCCAGAAATAGTGCTGCGGCTATCGTAATGCCCTGAGATAGAATTTGGTCAATAGGAGGCACCTTATCAGATACCTCCGCGAATAATATCGTTGGAAATAGAAGTATTAATACCAAAGAAACCTTATACATGATCAAACACTCCTACTCCGTACGTGTTATCAGAAAAACCCAAGTGGGCTTGTACTATAACTTACTAATAAGTTCTTAGTTTGTTGATAGTGATCAAGCATCATTTTATGAGTTTCTCGGCCAACACCAGACTTTTTATAACCACCAAATGCAGCATGTGCAGGGTAGAGGTGGTAACAGTTAGTCCAAACACGACCTGATTGAATGCCTCGGCCCATACGATAAGCGCGGTTCATATCTCGGGTCCATAGACCAGCACCAAGTCCAAACTCTGAATCATTAGCAATTTCAAGTGCTTCAGCTTCATCTTTGAAAGTAGTTACGGCTACAACAGGGCCAAAAATTTCTTCTTGGAAAATCCGCATATTGTTGGTACCTTTTAATAAGGTTGGTTCAATATAATAGCCACTGTCAAAGTCTTCACCAACTTGAGCGATATTACCGCCTATTAATAGTTCGGCACCTTCATTTTTACCAATTTCAACGTATTCAAGGATTTTTTCATATTGTTGCTGTGAAGCTTGAGCACCAACTTGAACATCAGTATCAAGAGGGTTACCACGCTTAATATTTTTAGCTCGTTCGATAACGATAGCCATAAACTCATCGTAAATACTTTCTTGAATTACCGCACGAGAAGGGCAGGTACAGACTTCGCCTTGATTGAAAAAGGCTAAGACTAGGCCTTCAGCACATTTACTTATATAGTCATCTTCTTGTTGCATGATGTCTTCGAAGAAAATATTAGGTGATTTACCACCTAATTCAACAGTTGAAGGAATAATGTTTTCAGCAGCACGTTTCATAATGTGTGAGCCGACAGGTGTGGAACCTGTAAAGGCAATTTTAGCGATTCGAGTACTACTTGCTAATGCTTCACCAGCTTCTCTACCAAAACCATTAACGATATTTAGCACACCCGGTGGTAATAAATCGCCAATCACTTCCATCAATTTTAGAATAGAAACAGGTGTTTGCTCAGCGGGTTTCATTACAATACAGTTACCTGTAACCAATGCTGGAGCCAATTTCCATGCCGCCATTAATAATGGGAAATTCCAAGGAATGATTTGACCAACGACACCTAATGGCTCATGAAACTGGTAAGAAACAGTGGTTTCATCAATTTCACCCATAGTACCTTCTTGAGCACGCATACAACCTGCATAATAGCGGAAGTGATCGGCACATAAAGGTACATCAGCATTAAGTGTTTCTCGTACAGCTTTACCATTATCCCATGTTTCTGCCACAGCTAACATTTCAAGATTTTCTTCAATTCGATCTGCAATTTTTAATAGAATATTAGAGCGTTCGGTAACTGAAGTTTTTCCCCATGCATCTTTTGCCGCATGAGCAGCATCTAGAGCAAGGTTGATATCTTCTTCTGTCGAGCGGGGAACTTCACAAAAATCCTCACCCGTAACAGGCGTGGAATTGGTGAAATAATCACCTTTGACTGGGGCAACCCAATCACCATTTATATAGTTACCGTAACGTTGTTTAAAAGAAACAACAGAGCCTTCAGTTCCTGGATTAGCATAAATCATAATTATTCCCCATTAGCGTGTGCGATAAAGTTTAATCATAAACCCTAATTCCATCAGACGTTTGAATCTTATTCCTAAAAACTTGACTAAGCGTCCATAAGTGGCACAGAATCAACTTATTCCTTAAATATAACGTAGTAAACACTTATGAAGTCATCTTACGATATATCTTCCAAAAGACATGAACAGCGTCAGCTATTAATAGAGAATAAAGTCTCATTTCAAGGGCCTGAGTCAGAGCTAAGTATCTATGACACGTATCGCTCGGCATCTCGTGTTGGCTTGGGTGCAGATCAGTTGCTTTTTTGCGGTATGGTTACCGGCAAAAAAGTGATGCATAGTACACACTTAGGGCGTGAGAATGATCATGTTTTTTTGCCACATGAATCTTATGTTATGTCGCCGGGTGAATATGTTGAAATTGATTTTCCAGAAGCCAAGGAAACACAGCCGACAACATGTTTGACTATTGAAATATCTAAGCAGCGCATTGAAACATTATCTGAAAAAATGCGTGACATTACTACATTAGATAGTCTTCAACACAGCTGGGAATATCAACCTCAGATTATTCATACACATCACACTACCGATACACAGCAATTACTAGAAAAATTAGTAACCTTGTTTACCCATAATCATCCTGATAAAGAAATGATGGTTGATTTAGGTGTGTCAGAGTTAATTATCAAATTGTTAAGACAGCAAGGACGAGAGCAATTATTATCTTATTGCGCTCAACAACCTGATGCTAATGGCGTAATAGCAGCTATTCATTATTTAGAGCAAAATATTGCATTGCCTTTAGATATAGAAACCTTATGCCGTAAGGCTTGCATGAGTAGGAGTAAGCTCTACCTTGAATTTAAAAAGCAGTTAGCCTGTTCACCGAGCGAGTATTTACAGCAGCGACGTTTAAAAATTGCCGCAGAAGCACTGCAGGCTGGTAAGAATATCAGTGAGGTATGTTACTCAGTTGGTTTTAATGATCTTAGTCATTTTAGCCGACGATTCACACAGTTATTTGATTGTTCTCCACGTCAATATCGAGCGATACATTCCCAATAACGCACATCAAATTAGACAATGCTAATGCTAGTTGATAGCATAGCTGAGTGTTTTACTCGGTAATTACATAGACCCTTACTTATACCAGTGACCATTCAATCTGCAACTTTGTAGCACTCATACTGACTGCGCTTGCTGCGTTATATTTAGTGAGCAATAGAACGACTATTACATCACTAATATGCCTTGCTATCACAGCCAGTATAAGCACTAAAAAACTGCACCTTGAATGATAACGGGTATATTAAGGGGTTTCCATTATTATAATTCTTAATTTAAGGAGCAAGATATGAGCGTTTTAGTTACTCAAGCAGCCCCAGATTTCACTGCAGCAGCAGTTATGGCTGATAACAGCATCAATGAAAACTTTTCATTGTCTGATTACAAAGGTCAGTATGTTGTTTTATTCTTTTACCCACTAGATTTCACATTTGTTTGCCCATCTGAAATTCTTGCTCACCACCACCGTGTTGCAGCGTTTAAAGAACGTGGAGTTCAAGTTATCGGTATTTCAATCGATTCTCAGTTCACACATCTAGCATGGAGAAATACTGCTGTTAATGATGGTGGTATTGGTCAAATTGATTTCCCATTAGTTGCTGATACAGATCAATCTATCATGGCAAACTACGGTGTTAAACATCCTGCAAGTGTTGCTTTACGTGGTTCTTTCTTGATCGATAAAGAAGGTGTTGTTCGTCATCAAGTAGTTAATGACTTACCTTTAGGTCGTGAAGTAGATGAGATGTTACGTTTAGTTGATGCGCTTCAATTCCACGAAGAGCATGGCGAAGTTTGTCCAGCTGGTTGGAACAAAGGTGATGAAGGTATGAAAGCTGACGCTGCTGGCGTTGCAGACTACCTAGCAAAACACGGCGACGAACTGTAAGAAAACATTTCACGCGTCGTCTTTTCCGTCATGCCGGCGTTAAAAATGGTCTCAAAATGCTCATTTACATAAGTAAACTGCGCTTTTTCGAACATTTTTATCTTGCCCTGACGAAAAATACTTAACGTGAAAAATTTTCTATAGTTACTTAGCTTTAGTTTGAAGCAAAAAAAAGCCCCGATTAATCGGGGCTTTTTTATGTCTGCTATTTAAGTAAACTAAATAGCAGTTAATTTAGATTCTAAATTAAACGCGGTTCTTTTCTCTAATTTCTGCCAATGTTTTGCAATCAATACAAAGGTTAGCAGTTGGGCGCGCTTCAAGACGACGAATACCAATATCTGTGCCACAAGATTCGCAATATCCGTAGTCACCTTTATCAAGATCTTCAATAGACTGTTTGATTTTTTTGACTAGTTTACGTTCACGGTCACGAGTACGTAGTTCAAGTGTGAACTCTTCCTCTTGTGTCGCACGATCATTAGGATCAGGGAAGTTAGCAGCGTCATCTTGCATATGATGAACAGTACGATCAACTTCTTCCATCAATTCTGCTTTCCAGTTTTCTAGAATAGAACGGAAGTGAGCAACTTGGTCGTCATTCATATACTCTTCGCCGCTTTTTCCTACATACGGTTCGATTTTAGTATCTGTCTGTGATGAACTCATCTTTAGTTAAACCTTATCAACTTTTTAAATCAAGGCGCAATTCTATACCAGAAAGCACGTCATGTGTGTAATAAATTTGATACTATTTTATTCCCTTTTAAACAAGAAAACGAGATATGAAAAAATTAAAAGCACTTATTTTTGATGTTGACGGTACATTAGCTGAAACAGAACGTGATGGACATCGTATTGCATTTAACCTTGCGTTCAAGGATGCCGGTCTTGATTGGAACTGGGATGATGCGCTATATGGTGATTTATTGGCAGTAACAGGGGGGAAAGAGCGTATTCGTTATTACCTATCTCATTTTAATACTAGTTTCAAACACGATGATGTTGATGGCTTAGTTATTAGCTTACACGCTAATAAAACTAAGCATTATGTTGAGTTATTAGAGTCACATGCGATTGCATTAAGACCTGGGGTGCTGAGATTGATGAATGAAGCTCGCGCAGCAGGTTTGCGACTAGCTATAGCCACAACAACGACACCACAAAATGTGACAGCCTTAGTTAAAAGTACATTAGGTGAAGAAGCGCTAGCTTGGTTTGATTGTATCGCTGCTGGTGATATTGTGCCTGCGAAAAAGCCAGCGCCAGATATTTTTGACTACTGTTTAAAAGAAATAGACTTACCAGCAGATGAATGTTTGGTATTTGAAGATTCAGCAAATGGTGTTCGTTCTTCTTGTGGTGCAGACATTATGACTGTTGTTACCCAAAATAATTACACACACAATGATGACTTTAGTGGTGCGGTGTCCGTTTTAGATCATTTGGGTGAGCCAGATCTAGCTTGTACTGTACTATCTGGTCAAAAAATCTCTGGTGGTTATGTAACAGTTGATGATTTAAAACAAATTCATGCTAATGGCTAAAAGTAGAATTTCTCAACGCTCCGAGGATATTTCACCTTTTCATGTGATGGATATTTTGGCCCAAGCAAAAAAACTTGAGGCTCAGGGCAAAGATATCATTCACATGGAAGTGGGTGAGCCTGATTTTGATACGCCACAGCCTATTATAGATGCTGGTATTGAAGCACTAAAGGCCGGTAAAACACATTACACGCCCGCACTAGGCTTACCAGAGTTACGTGAAGCGATAGCCAACTGGTATAAAACACAATATCAAGTGGATGTTTCTCCTAGACGTATTGTGGTGACACCAGGAGCCTCAGGTGCCTTATTATTGATAATGGGCGCGCTATTAGAGCGTGATAAGAAGGTTTTACTAGCTGATCCTGGCTACCCATGTAATAGAAATTTTGCACGTTTTGTTGAAGGGAAAGCACAGTCGATTGCTGTAGGTGAAACATCCAACTTTCAACTAACTGCTCAACATATCAATGATCACTGGGACAATGATACGGCTGTTGCCTTAGTAGCTTCGCCATCTAACCCAACGGGCACTGTTTTATCGCAGCAAGAGTTAAGAGATTTATCTGTAGCGATAAAAAATAAAAATGGTCATTTTGTTGTTGATGAGATTTATCATGGCTTAACTTATGATGGTGTTGATGCTTCTACAGTCTTGTCTGTGGATCAAGATGCTTTTGTAATCAACAGCTTTTCAAAGTTTTTTGGAATGACCGGCTGGCGATTAGGCTGGCTAGTTGTGCCTGAACAATATGAACCAGTGATGGACCGTTTAGCCCAAAACTTATTTCTAGCAGCGCCTACCATGTCACAATATGCGGCATTAGCTGCATTCAACCGCAATACTTTAGACATTTTAGAGCAACGGCGACAAATATTTGAACAACGTCGAAATAGCTTATTACCAGCATTACAATCACTAGGCTTAGATGTAACAGCATCACCACAAGGTGCATTTTATATTTATGCTAACTGCAAGCGCCTCCTGAATGATAAAATACCCGACAGCATGGCGCTAACTAAGTATTGGTTACAACAAGCAGGTGTCGCAGTAACACCCGGACATGACTTTGGTAATCATCTAGCAGAACAAACACTCCGTTTTGCATATACGACAAATGAACAACGTTTATTAGAAGCCGTAGAACGAATTAAAATATTAGGAACTTGAATGACAACGTCAAAAATTATTTACACTAAAACAGATGAAGCACCAGCACTAGCAACACAGTCTTTATTACCTATTATTAAGATGTTTACACAAGCTGCTGACATTGAAGTAGAAGTCAGTGATATTTCATTAGCTGGTCGTGTTATTGCTAACTTTCCTAGTTATTTGAAACCTGAGCAACAAATATCAGATGCACTCGCTGAATTAGGCGAATTAGCTTTAAAACCAGAAGCTAACATCATTAAATTGCCGAATATTAGTGCTTCAGTTCCACAATTAAAAGCTGCAATTATAGAGTTGCAACAAAAGGGCTATGCATTACCTGACTACCCTGAAGACCCGGCGAATGATGAAGAAAAACAAGTTAAGGCGACTTACGACAAGATCAAAGGTAGTGCGGTTAACCCTGTATTAAGAGAAGGTAACTCTGATCGTCGTGCTCCGGCTGCTGTGAAGAACTATGTGCGTAAACATCCACATAGAATGGGCGTGTGGTCTAGTGATTCAAAATCACATGTTGCAAGCATGTCGGAGAATGACTTTTTTGGCAGTGAACAGTCAGTGACTTTAGCTAATGCTGGTAATGTAAAAATTGAGTTAGAAGATGCAACTGGTAACAAAACAGTTTTAAAACAATCAACTGCCGTACTTGTTGGTGAGATTATTGATTCTTCAGTGATCAATAAAAATGCATTGCGATCTTTTATTGAAACAGAAATTGAAAGTGCAAAAAATGAAGGTGTACTGTTCTCATTGCATTTAAAAGCAACGATGATGAAAGTATCTGATCCAATCATTTTCGGTCACGTTGTTTCTGTTTTTTATAAAGATGTATTTGCAAAGCATGCCGCCGTATTTGAGAAAATCGGTGTTGATGTTAAAAATGGACTTGGTGATGTGTACGCTAAGATCAAAAACCTTCCTGCTGAACAACAAGCTGAAATTGAAGCTGATATTCAAGTTGTCTATGCAACACGTCCTGATTTAGCCATGGTTAATTCTGATAATGGTATTACTAATCTACATGTCCCATCAGATGTGATTGTTGATGCATCGATGCCTGCAATGATTCGTGGTTCAGGCCAGATGTGGAATAAAGAAGGCAAACAACAAGATACTAAAGCCGTTATTCCTGATCGTTGTTATGCCGGTATTTACCAAAAAACAATCGATTTTTGTAAACAGCATGGTGCATTTGATCCAACAACAATGGGTAGTGTGCCTAATGTCGGTTTAATGGCTCAAAAAGCCGAAGAATATGGCTCACATGACAAAACGTTCGAAATTCCTGCTACTGGAACAGTGCGTGTTATTGACGATAATGGAACTACATTACTTGAACATGCCGTAGAAGAGGGTGATATCTGGCGTATGTGTCAGGCTAAAGATGCCCCCATTCAAGACTGGGTTAAATTAGCTGTTAACCGTGCACGTTTAAGTAATACACCAGCTGTATTTTGGTTAGACAAAAACCGAGCACATGATGCCCAGCTTATTGCTAAGGTTGAACAATACTTACCAAGTCATGATACCAATGGTTTGGATATTCGTATTTTGTCACCAGAAGATGCGATTGAATTTTCACTAGAAAGAATCCAAAAAGGTGAAGATACAATATCGGTAACAGGTAATGTTTTACGTGATTATTTAACCGATCTGTTCCCAATTTTAGAGCTAGGAACAAGTGCCAAAATGTTATCTGTTGTGCCACTCATGAATGGTGGTGGTTTATTCGAAACAGGCGCCGGTGGTACTGCACCAAAATTGGTAGAGCAATTTGTCCATGATAATCACCTACGTTGGGACTCATTAGGCGAATTCTTAGCCCTAGCTGCATCACTTGAACATTTAAGTAATGTAACGGGAAATGCAAAAGCTAAAGTACTTGCCGATAGCTTAGATAAAGCGACAGGACAATTTCTAGACAACAACAAATCACCAGCAGCAAATGTGGGCGAGATTGATAATCGTGGTAGTCATTTCTATTTAGCACTGTATTGGGCTCAAGCATTAGCAGCACAATCAGATGACCAAGCACTACAAGCTCAGTTTGCCAAACTAGCAAATGAATTAGCTGAAAACGAAACTAAGATTGTCGATGAATTAATTTCTGCTCAAGGATCGTCTGTTGAGTTAGGTGCAATGTACTATATAGATGAAGCATTAATGACAGAGTCTATGAGACCAAGTACTACCTTAAACACATTAATTCCTGCTTAATTAACCTGAACTGAGGATAAGAAAACACATGTCATTCCCGCATGTTTTTAGCGGGAATCCATATATTAATTGGTCGAACACAATGTTCTCAGCAAAGATTCCGGCTTAAAAGACCACCGGAATGACGATATCCTTTTAAGTTTATAATCCTGAGTTCAGATTACGTTTTAAATTT
>Ga0209495_1002833_pt1 | contig 11046 bp, 9 predicted proteins | sample EN1Hudsemesocosm_FD_184629 | JGI IMG/M metagenome (GOLD analysis project Ga0209495, IMG submission 184629) | Methane-oxidizing microbial communities from mesocosms in the Hudson Canyon - EN1E Hudson Canyon (SPAdes) (version 2) | ecosystem: Environmental > Aquatic > Marine > Cold seeps | place... | reverse complement strand
CCTAATTGTACGGCGCGGGTTGCTGCAACATAGCCAGCAGGCCCCGCACCTATAACAATAACATCGTAATCATTTTTTGTATCTGACATAAGGCTATCCTCATTAAATATTGAGTAATAAATGCGCAGGTGATTCTAAGCCTTCCTTGATTGCCACGAGAAACTGTACTGCATCACGCCCATCAACTAGGCGGTGATCGTAAGAGAGTGCTAAATACATAATGGGACGAATAACAATCTCCCCATTTTCTACAACAGCGCGTTCAGTAATTGCATGCATACCTAAAATAGCGCACTGAGGTGGGTTAAGAATGGGGGTAGATAGCATGGAACCAAAAATACCGCCATTGGTAATGGTAAAAGTACCACCATTTAATTCATCATAGGTTAGTGTGCCCGCTTTCGCTTTGCTGCCAAAATCAACAATATTTTTTTCAATGCCAGCAAAGTCGAGTTGATCGGCATCCCGTAAAACGGGGACAATTAAACCGCGTGGTGAAGCAACAGCAATACCGACATCGTAATAACCATGATAAATAATATCTTCATCATCGATAGAGGCATTGATGGCTGGGAAGCGTTTGAGCGCTTCTATTGAGGCTTTAATGAAAAAAGACATAAAGCCTAATTTAACACTGTGTTTTGCAGTAAATCGATCCTGATATTGTTGGCGTAAGTCCATGACACTTTGCATATTCACCTCGTTAAACGTAGTGAGCATGGCGGCGTTTTGTTGAGCTTGCAATAAGCGTTCGGCGACTTTGGCACGTAAACGCGTCATCGGTACGCGCTGTTCAGGACGGGTGCTATTTTTGCTAATAGATTTACTTTCTCCGTCAGTAGAGTCTGTTAAATCAGTTCCTACAGCCTTAGCAATGATAGCTTTAGGCGGCTCTACTGCTATTGTAGGTGCTGTCTCTTGAACATTGTTAGCTAAATAATCTTGTACATCGATTTTTGTAATTCGACCACCTTTTCCTGTGCCTTTGATTAAGCTTGGGTCAAGGTTGTTTTCAAAAATGATACGCCTTACCGCAGGGCTCAGGGGGATTTCCGTGTTAACGTGAGTCGACTCTTGTTGTGCAGGGGCACTTTTTTCAGTTACCTTTGCGCTGGAACTTGATTGCACAGTGAACATAGCCAGTAAGTCGCCACTAGTTACCGTGCTGCCATCTTGGGCAATAATTTCAGTCAGTATGCCAGATTCAGGTGCCGGGACTTCGAGCACTACTTTATCGGTTTCCAAGTCGACGAGGTTTTCATCCTTTTGAATGAAATCCCCCGGTGCTTTATGCCAACTAATTAAAGTCGCATCTGCAACTGATTCAGGTAAAGTAGGGACGCGTATTTCAATGCTCATATTATTTTCCTAGGCTGAGTGGCCATATAAGGCTTTTTCTACAACTTCTTTTTGTTGTTCTAAGTGTTTCGCTAAATTGCCAACTGCAGGAGAGGATGATGCAGGTCGACCGCAGTAAGTTAATTTAACGTGTTCAGGTTTAAATTGGACAAAATTATGTCTCGATTGATACCAAGCGCCTTGATTTTGAGCTTCTTCCTGGCACCAGACTAAAGTCGTTAGGTTTGGGTATTTTTCAAATTCTGCTTTAAAGTCAGCAATAGGAAAAGGGTAGAGTTGCTCAATGCGGATAATAGCGACATTATTGGGATTGTTTTGTTCGTGGGCTTCTATTAAATCGTAATACACTTTTCCCGAACATAACACTAAACGCGTGATTTTTTCAGCGTTTATAGCGTTATCCGTTTCTGAAATAATGGTATTAAAGTGGCCGTCAACTAAATCTTCTAAGGAAGAAATAGCGAGCTTATGACGTAATAAACTTTTCGGGGACATGACGATAAGCGGTTTGCGATAAGTACGCAATGCTTGCCTACGTAACAAGTGAAAGATTTGTGCGGGCGTAGATGGCACACAAACTTGCATGTTTTGATCAGCACATAACTGTAAATACCGTTCTAATCGCGCTGATGAATGCTCAGGGCCTTGGCCTTCAAGGCCGTGCGGTAGTAACATGACTAAGCCGGATAAGCGCCCCCACTTACTTTCGCCTGAGCTAATAAACTGATCTATGACGACTTGCGCGCCATTAGCAAAATCACCAAACTGCGCTTCCCAAATCGTTAACGTTTCGGGTACTGTCGAACTGTAGCCATATTCAAAACCTAAAACGCCGGCTTCAGATAAAATAGAATCAAAAATTTGTGGCCGCCCCTGATCTATATCTAGATGTTTAATCGGGATGTAGGAATCACCATTGATTTGGTTGTGCAAAATAATATGTCTATGGAAAAAAGTACCTCGACCAACATCTTGGCCCACTAAACGTACGTTTTGCTTATCCATCAATAAAGTAGCATAAGCCATGTTTTCCGCAAATCCCCAGTCTAAAGGCATTGCACCAGCTGCCATTTTACGGCGATTGTCCATAATTTTGGACACGCGGGGGTGCAGTTCAAATTCCGGCGGTAAGCGTTGTGATTGATTATTACAAAAGCGAATTCGTTCTAAAGGGACACGAGTATCACAGGGAATATTCCATTCCTGATTGACATATTTATCCCAGAGCTTGGAATAGGAATAGCCAGTTTCTAATATTGGCCGAGATACTGGCTGGCCGGCATCTAGCAAATCTTGATAAGATTGCTCCATATCCTGTGTTTGCTGTTCAGTAAGAATGTTTTTTTTGATTAACTCGGCCGCATATAGAGCACGTGTAGTGTCCAATGCATTTATTTTTTTGTACATCATCGGCTGAGTCGTTGCCGGTTCATCGGCTTCATTATGCCCACGGCGACGATAGCAAATTAAATCAATTACTACATCTTTATTAAACGTAGTACGGTAATCTAAGGCCAGTTGGGTCACAAAAAGTACCGCTTCTGGGTTATCACCATTCACATGAAACACCGGAGCCTGAATCATATTGGCAACATCGGTGCAATAAAGAGTAGAACGTGCGTCAAATGGATTGCTGGTGGTAAAGCCTATTTGATTGTTGATAACCACATGGAGAGTACCACCGGTAGCAAAAGCGCGGGTTTGCGCCATATTCAGAGTTTCCATAACGATACCTTGCCCAGCAAAAGCAGCATCACCATGGATAAGGATAGGGATAACGGTATTCGCGCTATTTTTGCCATACCTGTCTTGGCGTGCTTTTACCGAGCCTTCGACTACTGGGTTAATGATTTCTAAATGGGATGGATTGAAAGCCATGGTGACATGCGCAGCACCTCCCTCGGTTTCCACATTAGAGGAAAAACCCATATGGTATTTAACATCGCCTGAGATGACGCCTCGAGCTGTTTCAGCCGTACCTTTGAATTCACTGAAAAGCTGCGCAGGACTTTTGCCTAAAATGTTAATTAAGACATTTAAGCGTCCACGGTGCGCCATGCCAATAACGATTTCTTTAGTTCCATACCTGCCTGAACGTTGTACTAGCTCATCTAAAATTGGGATAAGGCAGTCGCCACCTTCCAGTGAAAAGCGTTTTTGCCCGACAAAATTACGGTGTAAATATTTCTCGATACCTTCAGCTGCGGTTAATTGCTGTAACAGCCAGATTCTTTTCGGGGTATCAAGATTTTCACCTGGCTTGGAGCCTTCTAAGCGGTTTTTGATCCAACGTTTAATATCAGTATCGAATATATGCATATATTCAGTGCCAATATTGCCGCAATAAATCTCTTTTAACGTACTAATAATGGTTTTTAGAGGTAATCGATCAACACCGTAGAGTGTTCCCGTATCGAATAGGGTGTCTAAATCGAGTTCAGATAAACCATAATAATTAGGATCAAGGTCGGGGATTTTTTTTTGTATTTTACCCAGTGGATTATTGGTCGCCATTTGGTGGCCATGGGCACGGTAATGATTGATTAGGCGAGCGACAGATGATTGTTTTTTGACGCTTTCTTCGGTAAAGCCTTGTAGTTCGGCTATGCGAGTAGTACTAGATGAGGCAAGTTGAGCAAAGCGCTCCACCACTGGGCCATGTGCAATATCGCGTTTAGTCAGTGTTTCTTGTAATTCTGAAAAGTGATTGCGCCAGCTCGTTTCAACTGATTCTGGGTTTTCTAAAAACTGCTCATATAGATCCTCTATATAAACAGCATTACTGCCATAAAGTGCTGAGGTATCTTGAAACAATTTAAGCAAGTTACTCATAAAAAAATCCAGTTTAGCGTGCAAATTATATTTTATTTAGCCGTAGATGGTATATTACCAAGAAAATAGAGGTGCGGGAAAGATATAGCTTAAAATGATAGTGAGCAGCTATCAATAAAAGAAAATTGCACCGTAATTATGCGTTTTTTTGCTAAAATAGTGCAGAAAATTTAACATCTTTGATGTTCAAATAAATAAAATACTTATGAAAACAGATAAAAAATTAAGCATTAAAATCAAATCAAAAACTGAGCGGCGCATTATGGAAGACCCTCAGATGGAAATCATTACTGAATGGAATATAAAACGAATTTTTACTGCTCTGTTGGTCTTATTGCTTTTAGTTATTATTCCTGGTTATTACTTAAACAGCCTGAATGAAGATCCGCTACTTAAAGATATTAAGCAGCCAGCCATAACAGCTGAAACTATTACTTCCACTACAGAAGCAGAGATGTCGGTTATTAAGCCCGAGATAGTGGAAGTAATTAAGCCACTAAAGGGTGAGTTAATAAAATCAGAAGATACTCAGTTAAAAAAAGAAGTGATTTTTCCTGAAAAAATTAAACCAGTAGCACAAATGCCCGCTAAAGCTGTATCTGAACAATTACATTCTAATCTCTCTCGAGCTAGATTAGCTAGAGGTATGAAAGGTAAAGAGCCTTATGGGGATGTAGAGCTGCCTTTTCTGGTAAATAGTGAGCAGGCGGAAGGTTTGTTTTATTTTACGGAAATAAATAATATGAAAGGGGATACAGTATTTCATGAATGGTTAAAAGATGGGAAATCTATTTATAAACGCAAAATTAGAATTCGTGGTAATCGTTGGCGTGTTAGTACCAGTAAGTTATTTAATAATAAGCATACAGGTGAATGGCAAGCAAGGACGTTGGATGCGCAAGGTAAAGTTCTTAATAAAATAGATTTTCTGGTTACAGTAAATAAAAATTAGTATTTTTAAAGCTTTGATTTTATAATAATTAAGAAGTGTTTATTTTAATATTAAGCACAGAGTATTAATAAGTAACGATTTTAAGGTTAAATAACATGAGTGATTTAAATAATCTGTCTGTAACTGAACTACAGAAAATGATGCAAAATGTAGAGCTTGCATTAAAAGAAAAGCAAGATAGCGAACGTAAAGACGTATACGCACAAATTAGAGCATTAGCCGCCTCAGTTGGCGCTACAGTTGAAATCTCTGATGCAAAAGAAAAAACAGTACGCAAAACGGGAAAAGTGGCACCTAAATTTCGTAATCCTGATAATGCAGATATTACTTGGACAGGGCGTGGTGTTACGCCTAAGTGGATGCGTGCATTGCTTGAGGCTGGCAGAGATAAATCAGATTTTTTAATTTAATTATTGAGCAAATCACAATTAAAAGGCGATCTATATGATCGCCTTTTTTATGACTAATATTTATCAGTGAGTAATATGAGTATGTGGATACAAAAAGAATTTAACTTAACAGAAAAGCCGAGGGGATTTCATTTAATTACTCAGGATGTCGTTAATAAAATACCTGATTTTAATTTAATTGAATATGGTCTGTTTAATTTATTTATAAAACATACTTCAGCTGCACTCACGATTAATGAAAATGCTGATCCAACCGTTAGGTTAGATTTTGAAAGTCATTTTAATCAATTTGTACCAGAAAGAGCGCCTTATTATCAGCATGATTATGAAGGTGATGATGATATGCCTGCACATTTAAAAAGTAGTATTTTAGGTGTTAGTGTTAATATCCCAATTAGCCAAGGAAAATTAAATTTAGGTATTTGGCAGGGTATTTATCTTTGTGAACACCGTAATCATGGTGGAAGTCGTCAATTTGTTGCAACCATTTCAGGGCAAAAGTATGACTAAAGCAATCCATTTGAATTTTGAAGAATATGGGCAACCTTTATTACCTACGTTATTAATTATTCATGGTTTTTTTGCTTCTTCACGCAATTGGCGACAAATAGCTAAAAAGCTAGCTGAGCATTATCATGTTTATGTATTAGATATGCGTAATCATGGCGAGTCAGCGCATGTGCCAGAAATGGATTATCCCGAAATGGCCGCAGATATTAAGTTATTTCTTGATACGCATAATATAGAGGCTGCTCATTTTATCGGCCATAGTATGGGCGGTAAGGCGGTTATGTGGTTTGCTTTACATCATCCTGAACGTATTAATCGACAAGTTATCGTGGATATATCGCCAGTAACTTATCGACATAGCTTTGATAATTTGATTGGTGCTTTGCAAGAGTTACCTTTGGAGCAATTAACGAATCGTAAACAGGCAGATGAGCTGCTTTCTGGGCCTATTCCAGAGGCAAGTTTTCGGCAGTTTTTACTGCAAAATCTCGTGCTTAAAGAGGGGAGATATCATTGGCGTATTGATTTAGCTATTTTTGCTAAAACGGCTGACAATATTATCGCTTTTCCAGAAATAGGAGCATTGCAGGCTTATACGCGTGATACATTATTCTTGGGTGGGGAAATGTCTAATTATGTAATAGAGGAAAGTGTTTACGCTTTATTTCCTAAGGCACAGGTAAAAATTATTGCAGGGGCGGGGCATTGGGTACATGCGCAGCAACCTAAAGAATTTTGCCAGGCAGTTTATGATTTTTTGAACTGACTTTTAGGGCTGCAAAGGATTTTGTGTGTAATTTTGAAAAAACAATATCAAGTCTTTAGCATCTGATTATGTAGTTAGTTTATCCAATGTTGTAAAATAACAATGAATACAGTTACTTAAAAGTCTCATCAAGATTTTATGAAAAAACTCAAGTTCCTTATAGAGTCCACTCTCATATAATGCTTTGATTCTTTCTGGATGTGCAAACTGCATAATCAGACTTTAGCGTACAAATATAAAAAAGAAAGCACCTGAATAGATCTATGTTTGCTGCTTCTCTGGAAAAGTCATGAGTTTAGTCTAGCTTAATTATTCTATAGCTAATTCTTTAATTTTTCGAGTTAGAGTATTGCGGCCATAACCTAAAAGGTTGGCTGCTTCATTTCGGTGTCCTTGAGTTTTCACTAAAGCTGATTTAATTAAAATTTTCTCAGTTAAAGGGATAATCTGTTTGGCAATGTCTTTTTCTCCTCGGTTTATTTTTTCTTCGATTGCATTTTTTAAGTGTGATTCCCAGTCACCTACTAAGTTCATTGATTTTTCAATGCTTTGGCTTGATGTCTTTTGAGATAGTAATTCAGGAGGTAAATCAGCTAAATGCACTTCTCTGCCTGTCGCCATGACGGTAAGCCAGCGGCAAATATTTTCTAATTGACGTACATTTCCAGGCCATGGTAATGCACATAAATAAGACTCGGCTTCAGGCATTAATATTTTTATTTCAGTATTTAATTCCTCTGCAGCCGAGCTTAGGAAGTGCTGCATCAGTACGGGGATGTCTTGGCTGCGATCATGTAAAGGTGGAATATGAATGCGAATTACATTAAGGCGGTGAAATAAATCTTCTCTAAATAGGCCTTGTTCTACCAGTTCTTCAAGGTTTTGGTGTGTCGCTGCAATAATGCGTACATTTACTGTAGTGGGTGTATGGGCGCCCACCGAATAAAACTCATTATCTGCTAACACGCGTAGTAAACGCGTTTGTAATTCTGCAGGCATGTCGCCAATTTCATCCAGAAATAAAGTGCCATTATTGGCTTGTTCAAAGCGGCCTACGCGCCTTGAATTGGCTCCAGTAAAAGCGCCTCTTTCATGACCAAATAATTCTGATTCCATTAGATCTTGAGGGATGGCGGCCATATTTAAGGCGATAAAAGGCTCTTTAGTTCGCGGGCTATGTCGATGTAAAGCTTTAGCAACTAATTCCTTCCCTGTTCCAGATTGGCCATTGATAAGGACTGTGATATGTGACCTTGCTAACCGACCGATAGCGCGAAAAACTTCTTGCATGGCTGGAGCTTCGCCAATGATTTCAGGTGGGGGAGCCAATTCCTTATTGGTTTTCGGTTTTTTGTTTTTTTTCTGCTCGTTATGCAGGCATGCGCGCATAACAATGGCCAGCATTTCTTCAATATCAAAAGGTTTAGGTATGTATTCAAAGGCTCCGCCGTGAAAAGCAGAAACGGCACTGTCTAAATCCGAATGCGCCGTCATAATAATAACGGGTAATTTAGGGTGCGAGTGTTGAAGTTTTTCTAATAAGGCAAGTCCGTCCATACCATCCATACGAATATCAGACACTAAAGCATCGGGTGTATCACCTTTAAGTGCCTCAAGTAGCGCGAGGGCAGAGGCAAAGCTGCGCGTGGCTATATTATTTTTTGCGAGCGTTTTTTCAATCACCCAGCGAATAGATTTATCATCGTCGGTGATCCATACATGATATTTGTTAGTCATTAACATTCCCTACGGGTATATAAACTGAAAAAATTGTTTCATCGGGGCTGCTACTGCACTCGATAATGCCATGGTATTGATTAATAATTGACTGGGCGATAGGTAAGCCTAACCCGGTACCGTTGCTGCGGCCTGTAATCATGGGGTAGAAAATTTGGCTCATAAGTTCTGGCTTTATTCCTGAGCCGTTATCGATAATGTCGATTTTCGCTGTCAATTTGTGGTGCTTTCCGGCAATTGTCATTTGTCTAATGACACGTGAGCGTAAGGTTATTTTACCTTCATTATTCCCTTCAACGGCTTGAGCTGCATTACGCACAATATTTAAAAATACTTGGATTAATTGGTTTTTGTCAGCTTGCAATTCGGGAATGCTGGGGTCGTAGTCTCGCACCAATGTGATCGCATCATTAACTTCGGCTTGCACCAGTTGCCTGACTCGTTCTAATGCCTCATGTAGGTTGAATGATACCTTGTTAGGGACTTTGTTGGGGCCGAGCATTTTATCCATCAGTGATGTCATACGGTCAGCTTCTTCGATGATAATTTGGGTATACTCTGTTAATTCATTGTCTTCTAGTTCAAGCGCTAGTAATTGTGCGGCACCACGCAAACCGCCCAAGGGGTTTTTTATTTCATGTGCAAAACCACGCATTAGCAAACGAGAGGTATTTTGTTGGTCTAATAACTGTTCTTCTTTGGAGATGCGTAAATGACGGTCTACTTGTAGTAGTTCGATTAAGATTTCCGTTGCTTTGTCATGCTCAATGATGGGAGTGGCGCTAATATTAATGGTAATATTTTTACTTTGTATGCGCAAACTCAGTTCGCGGTTTACGAAGGCTTCATTGTGCGATATGGATTTCTCTAGATCCTTAATGAATTTTGTATCACCAATAAATAAGGACTTTGCTGGCTTTCCTTTTAAATGTCTTGAGCTATCCCCAAGTAAAATCTCACCCGCTATATTAATATACGTGAGTTTTAAATTGGCATTAAAAAGTAGAATAGCGACTGTTAGGTTGTCCAGTATTTTGTTTTGCACGGTCATTGAGTTATGAATAATATTGTTTAAATTACAGCAATTTTCAGGCCAAGCTAAAAGCTGAACTTGTTATTCCTAAAGGATTGAAATACAAATACGATAATTAAAGTGACAAGGGCTGGCAGTCAGTTTCGCGAGAAAATGGAATGATAGCTACAGCCTTAATGCACTATATTGGTGCATTAAACTGATTTAAGCACCAACTTGGTGCTATGCATTTTATTTCAGACATAAAAAAAGGGCAACTGAATAAATCAGCTGCCCTTTTATAACGAATCAGTTTCTTACTAAATAGTAAGAAACTTCAGCGTTTAGCCTTATAAGCTGTAGTACATGTCAAATTCAACAGGGTGAGTACTCATGCGTAGACGAGTGACTTCTTCCATTTTAAGGTCAATATAACCATCAATTGCATCATCAGTAAATACACCGCCACGAGTTAAGAACTCACGATCTTCATCTAATGCTTTTAATGCCTCATCAAAAGAGAATGCTACTTGAGGAATTAATTTCTCTTCTTCTGGTGGTAAGTCATATAGATCTTTATCCATTGCATCGCCAGGATGAATTTTGTTTTGGATACCGTCTAAGCCGGCCATTAACATTGCAGCGAAGCAAAGGTAAGGGTTAGCAGTAGAATCACCAAAACGTAACTCAATACGACGACCTTTAGGGTTGTTCACAAAAGGAATACGAATAGAAGCAGAGCGGTTACGAGCTGAGTAAGCAAGCATTACAGGTGCTTCAAAGCCTGGAACTAAGCGCTTGTAGCTGTTTGTAGATGCGTTAGCAAATGCGTTAAGAGCTTTTGCATGCTTAATGATACCACCGATATAGAATAAAGCAGTTTCAGATAAACCGCCGTATAAATCACCAGAGAACAGGTTAACGCCATCTTTCGCTAAAGATTGGTGTACGTGCATACCATTACCGTTATCACCAACAATAGGCTTAGGCATGAACGTTGCTGTTTTACCGTATGCGTGAGCAATGTTAGCAATAACGTATTTTAATTCTAAAACTTCATCTGCTTTTTTAACTAGCGTGTTAAATCTAACACCTAGTTCACACTGACCTGCAGTCGCTACTTCATGGTGATGAACTTCAGTAACTTGTCCCATTTCTTCAAGTACTAAACACATCGCAGAACGCATGTCTTGTAGAGAATCAACGGGAGGTACTGGGAAGTAACCGCCTTTTACGCCTGGACGGTGACCAATGTTACCATCTTCATAAACCTTTGAAGAATTCCAGCCAGCTTCTTCTGAATCGATTTGGTAGCCACAGCTGCCCATATCTGTATTCCAGCGCACATCATCAAAGACGAAAAATTCGTTCTCAGGGCCAAAAAAAGCAGTATCAGCAATACCTGTTGAAGCCATATAAGCTTCAGCGCGTCTTGCGATTGAGCGTGGATCGCGTTCGTAACCTTGCA
>Ga0209495_1002832_pt1 | contig 11051 bp, 12 predicted proteins | sample EN1Hudsemesocosm_FD_184629 | JGI IMG/M metagenome (GOLD analysis project Ga0209495, IMG submission 184629) | Methane-oxidizing microbial communities from mesocosms in the Hudson Canyon - EN1E Hudson Canyon (SPAdes) (version 2) | ecosystem: Environmental > Aquatic > Marine > Cold seeps | place... | reverse complement strand
TTTTCGCCGAGATGGCTTTACCACTTTTTTTCAATGGCCTCACGGGCAATCTCAGATTTTAGCTTTTCTTCTGCATACATCCGCTTAAGGCGGCGGTTTTCATCTTCAAGCTCTTTCATTCTTTTCAATAATGACATGCCCATACCGCCATATTTTGAACGCCACTTATAAAAGCTTGAATTACTCATACCGTGTTCTCGGCAAAGTTCAGCAACGGATGTACCTGATTAATTTTGCTTCAAAATGCTAATGATTTGACTGTCTGTGTGTCGTGTCTTTTTCATAGAAAACTCCTGCTAATAGTCTATTAGAATTTTCTATTCCTAACTTGGTTTATTTTTCAGGGGGATTACAGGCAGTAATTAAGTTGCTGGATTCAGTCAAACTGTATAGAAAAATGAAGATCGACATTATGGTAGAATATCTAGTCTTTTCGGTTGTGAAAGAGGGGCAGGTCAATGGAGATTCTCAGGCTACGGAAAGTTTTTATAGAGAGGTTTAGTCAAACTCAATGAATCAATTGAGAAGTGAGTAAAAATATCTAGTGTACAAGGAAATAAATAAAGGTTCTATTGTAAAAGGGAGCCGCTGGCGAGTTGTTGCTGCAACCAGAACGATTATTGTTTATGTGTTTATTTTGAGGTATTTAGATTTCGCCACTTCTATATAGAGGCGAAAAAGAGTGCGCAATAAATTAATGGTAAAGGATTAAAGGAACTTTAGTAGTGGCAGAGAATATTGTTTGGCATATGCACCAGGTTACAAAAGATGAGCGATCGAAGCAAAAACAACAACGTCCTTGTATTATTTGGTTTACAGGCCTTAGTGGTTCAGGAAAATCAACTATTGCAAGTGCTGTTGAACAGAAATTATTTGAGTTAGGTCATCATACCTACTTACTTGATGGTGATAATGTTCGTCACGGGCTTAATAATGATCTGGGTTTTTCTGATGATGACCGAATTGAAAATATCCGTCGTATTGGTGAATTATCAAAATTAATGATTGATGCAGGCTTATTAGTCATGACAGCTTTTATTTCTCCTTTTGAAGCAGACAGAGGTCTGGTGAGAGAATTAGTACAAAGTGATGAGTTCCTTGAAATATATATGGACACCTCGTTAGAAGAATGTGAACGACGTGATCCAAAAGGTTTATATAAAAAGGCTAGACAAGGAGTGATAAAAAACTTTACAGGTGTAGATTCTGAGTATGAAGTTCCTACTTCAGCAGAAGTTACTATCGATAGTGTCTCCCTTAATATTGAAGAATGTGCTGATCAGGTTATTCTATATCTAAAAGATAATAAAATTATTTAAATATTTATATGACTAAACAGTATATTGATGTCTTTAATGGCGATGCAGATGGATTGAGTGCTCTAGTGCAATTGAGATTAGCTACCCCTCTAAGGTCAGAGTTGGTAACGGGTGTAAAGCGAGACATTAACTTGTTAAAGCGAGTTAATGCAGATGCTGATACTCATATTACAGTACTAGATCTTTCTTTTGAGAAAAATGTAGAAGATATTGAACGTTTACTGGATGAAGGTGCTTCGATAGAGTATATCGATCACCATAAAACTGGTGAGCTTCTAAAGCATGACTTACTCATGTGTCATATCGACTTATCAGCAGAAACATGTACATCGCTTATTGTAGATAAACAATTAGAAGGTCAATATAGAGAGTGGGCTATAACGGGTGCATTTGGAGATAATTTAACAGCTGTAGCTCAGCAGTTAGGTGAGCTATCAGGTATTAATGAACCAGATTTGGTTTTATTGCAGAAATTGGGTACATATCTTAACTATAATGGTTATGGCTCAAGTATTGATGACTTATTCTTCCACCCAGCAGAATTGTTTGAGAAGTTATGTGAATTTGAGTCACCTATAGAATTTATTAAGCATGATAGTGAAACATTTTCAATCTTAGAAAGTTGTTACAAGAATGATATGTTTATAGCTGAACAAGTTCCTTTAAAATACGAAACAGAGACTATTGCAATATTAGAGCTACCGAATGAAAAGTGGGCTAGACGAGTAAGTGGCGCTTATAGTAATGAGTTAACTAATAATTCCCCTGATAAGGCTCATGCAGTACTTATAGACAAAGGAAATAAGAGCTACCTTGTTAGTATACGGGCACCATTAAACCGTAGGTATGGTGCTGATCTTGTTGCTAACCAATTTCCAACAGGCGGAGGTCGAAAGTCAGCTGCTGGGATTAATGACTTACCATTTGATAAGCTAAGTGATTTTATTGCTGAAATGCAACAAGAGTATAAAAAAATTGTATGAACAAACAAGTATTCAATATAGCCTGTAGTGAAGATGTCTAGAAGAAAGTCTTCTTTAATTCAAGCTGTTGGTGGGTATGCTTTAGTTTTTATAACTATAGTTGAAGGGCTGGTTTTAATTCCGATTTATTTTAGAAAAATAGGTGCGGAAAATTATGGTGTTTGGATTACCTTAATGAGCATTTTGACTGTTACTTCAATTGTCAATTTTGGGGTTAATAATGTTATAAACCAAAGAATTTCTTTTGGTATAGCACAGTTTGATGATAAAAACGTTAAGTCATATTTTGTTTTAGGCATGATTTTTTACTTATTTATATCTCTATTTTTTTTGTTGTTGTCGACTATAATTAGTGTGAATATACAAAGTTTCTTCCCAAACAGTTCAATAGAAAAGAGTGTGTTACAAAATGTATTCTGGCTAGGAGTCATTTTCTTTATATTGAGTATGTTCAACGATTTTATGAGGGGAGTATCTCAAGCTTTTTTAAAACCATTAAATGTTTTAGCCGCAAATATTTTGGGGAAATTGATAGGTATAATTACAGTTTTGCTCCTTATGTTTAATGGTCAGGGGCTGATATCTATACCTTTAGGTCTGTTGTGTGGTGCGGCAGCTTCTTTTGTTCTTAATATACTTATAACGCAGAAAAATATTGGGGTATTAAAAGGTAAAATTATTCTGGATATAGCAATTATTAAAGAATGCTTAAGCGTGAGCCCTTCATTATTAGGAGCTAGAGTAGGAACAATAATATTCACGAAATCACCGTATGTGCTTTTAACATATTTTGATGGTGCTAGCGTAACAGCAGTATATGCGGTCTTGGTGAAGGTTGGTGAATTGATGCTTCAAATGGTTAGAATTGCTATAAATGCTGTAGTTCCAGCCTTATCTCATCTTTCAGGAGAATCTATAAATCAAGCAAAGTCTCATATAAGTACAATAAGTTTTATCTTTACGTTATTTGTGATTATTGCCTTTGGTCTGTACGTTTCACTTAACTATCATTTTATTCAACTTTGGGTTCCCAATATCGTTTTGAGTGAAGGTATGAGAGGATTTATTCTATGGTTTGGTTTGGCGATGTATTTATTTACTCTTGCAGAGGTGTTGAGATCATTTATGTATAGTTTGGGTGAGTTTAAATATGTATCTAATGTACTTTTAGTTTCGAGTAGTTTGTATTTACTGCTGTTATTAATATTGGTGCCTAATTTAGGAATGGAAGGTATTGCGTACTCTTTTCTTACCATGAGTATTGTTTCCATTATCATTTTAGTCAAGAAGGCCCTTTTATTAGAAGTAGTGAAAATTAAAGATGGAGTAAAACTTTTAGTCTTTTCAGCTTTTATCTTTTTAATTGGATACAAATTGCAAATATTATCTATCGGAGAAGGATGGTTAGCACTTATATTATGGGCTATATCATTATTGTTGCTAGAATTACTATTTGCACTAGTATATGCTTTTCATGAACTGAAATTGTGTTGGTTAAAAATTATTGTGAAATAATCAGTTCACATATGTTGAATAATTGTGAAGAGGAAACTAAGTGGGAAAATCAGAAAGTAAAAAGGCAAAAATTTATTATATTTTTTGTTATGCTCGATCAGGAGGTACATTGCTTAACCGGTTTTTGAGTAATGTACAGGATCTAGTCGTCTTATCAGAAGCTCATCCGGTTAATTTCAATAGACCGAATGCTGGAATGATGTCTATAAAAGAACAAGCAAGAGAATGGTATGGTATAGATATCATAAGTGAAAATTACCTAGATGCAATTGATGAAATTTCTGTTTGGTGCGAAGAAAATAAAAAGTCTTTGGTTCTAAGAGATTGGCCATATATAGATTTTGCGAAGAGTAATTTGAACAATTTTAACCCACCAAGGTTACCTTTAAACTATAAATTACTTTCTTTAAAATATGACTTATCAGCAGTAGCTTTTATCAGGGATGGTATTGATGTATTTTTATCTTCAAAGCATGAATTAAATCAGTTCGCACAAGAGTATGTTGATTATGTTCGATATTTAAAAAGGTTAGATGTTAAATTTTATAAGTACGAGGATTTTTGTAACGATTATTTATCAACTTACCGTAATATGGCACAAGTCTTAGGGTTGCCAGAGAATAATATAAAAAGTTCAAGTATGTTTCAAAGTGACCGCGTTGTAGGTGATGTTAAATATTCAAGGGGTAATGTATTCAAAGAAGTAAAAATATTAAAAAGACGGTACTCAAAACTTACCTTTAGACGTGATATTGAAAGTAATAAGGATTTGTTAGAGGCGAATCTAACATTGGGATATGAGCATAAATATGGTAGCCGAGAAATCGAGTCAGAGAATGCGTATATAGTTTTTAAAATAAAGAGTTTTATTAATAGGGTCAGTAATGTATTTGGAAAAGTATTTGATATACGGTAAAAAAATATTTTTTTCTCTATTTAAAGCAGAAGTGATTCGAGGGGTACTCTTCTATCCTTTTTATAGGCTGTTTATGAAAGAAGTTCGGTTCCCACTTATTTTGTATCCTAGGGTTTATTTTAGAAATTATAATTATATTTCATTACAAAAAAATGTCACTTTTTCAGCTGGTTCGTTTATAAGTCCATTGGAACTCAAAGTTGGTTCTTATACTTGGATTGGAAATAATGCTTTTATTTGTGGGAAAGTATCAATAGGTAAGAATGTAATGATTGGTCCTAATGTTGTAATTCCAGGGGCTGAACACAATTATAACCGACTTGATATTCCCATGACATTACAAGGTAGCAGTATACAAGGAACGGTAATCGGTGATGATGTTTGGTTAGGTGCTAATGTGGTTGTATTAGATGGAGTTACAGTAGAGCATGGTGCTATAGTGGCTGCAGGAAGTGTTGTTACGAAAAATGTTGATGCTTACTCGGTCGTAGCTGGAGTACCAGCTAAGCATTTAAAGTGGAGATTTGATGAGAAAAATTAGTTTCGTCTCGAGCACTTTTGAAAAGAACTCATGTTTTGAGGTTAATGGGCCATATAATCGGGATGGTTTTTTAAATTTTTTTGTTCATTTAAAGAGGGAGTTCTTAAAAAGAGGATACGACTTATCAACTAGTGATGTAAATATACCATCATGCTCCCAAGCGATAATATTCAATGAGTCTCCAAAGAATATAAAGAAGTATATTTCATATAGCCACAAATACCTTCTATACCTTGAAAGCTCCTTAGTTAATAGACTGAATAATGATAAGCTTTTGCATAATAATTATAAAAAAATATTCACTTGGAATGATGATCTTATAGATAATCAGCTCTATTTTAAAGCTAACTATGCTTTTGAACTCCCAGATAAAATAGATAAAAGGTTTAAAGACAAGAAACTTGTTTGCGTTATTTCTGCGCATAAAAAAACATCTTTCTCGAATGAGTTATATAGTGAGCGAGAGAAAGCGATTAAATGGTATCAAGTTAATGCACCAGATGATTTTGATTTATATGGCATTGGTTGGGATTTATATAAGTTTTCTATACCAGTTATCTCAAAAATTCTGAACAGGATTTTACCGATCAAAACAAAGGAGTTTTCTTCATACAGAGGAAAAGTTGAATCAAAGAATCAGGTGCTAAAGAATTATAAGTTTACTATTTGCTATGAGAATATTTATGGTGACAGAGGATATATCACGGAAAAGATCTTTGATGCATTTGTTGCCGGCTGCGTCCCAATTTATTTAGGAGCCCCTAATATTAATGAGCACATTCCAAAAGAGTGTTTTGTAGATAAGCGTAATTTTGAAGATTATTCCGAACTTCATGATTACTTGCAGTGTATGCCTGAGGATGAGTATTTGGGGTATTTAAATGCCATCGATAGCTTTTTTAAATCGGCTAGATCAACTCAATTTAGGGCCGAAAACTTTGCCAAAAATATTGTTGATGAGGTATTAAAAGATGTTGGGAGTTAAGGTCAACCATATTAAAATCGTGAGTAAGTTAAAAGGTGGATTGGGTAATCAACTTTTTCAGTTTGCTTATGGTTACGCTCGAGCTTTACAGTTAGGGATTGCTCTTGAATTAGAATTATCGTATTTTGACCATGATGCCCGTCATGGTGGTTATACTTTAGGACTATTTAAGTTGAATAATAAGGTTAAACTTACTAGGATAGGGTTTCTGTTAAATCTATTTCTCAAATTTGATGAGCGTATAACCGGAAAAATTGGATTTCTTTGGCGTTCTATTGATGAAAGGTATGGTCCAAATGACCATTATGTAGAACTTGGAAATACTATCTATTTAAATGGATTTTGGCAAAATCCTAGATTGATTAATGAGTACAGTGAGCAAATAAAAAAAGCGATTAAGTTAAAGGTGCATGAAAACTCTATCCAGTTTCTTCAAATAAAAGATGATATTTCGAGAGGTCAAAGCGTTGGAGTTCATTTCCGTCGTGGAGATTACATTAGTGACAAAGGCGCAGCATCAGTTCATGGTGTTATTGGCAAATCTTACTACGGTAAAGCCGTGAGCGAAATATCTAGTGTTGTTACTGAGCCTAAATTCTTTATTTTTTCAGATGATATTGATTTAGCCAAGAAAGAATTAAGTTTTATTGAAAATGGAGTTTTTGTATCTACTATTTTTGATAGTGATGCCACTGACATGTATTTAATGTCTCTTTGTAAACATAATATTATTGCCAATAGTACATATAGTTGGTGGTCAGCTTGGCTTAATGAGAATGACGGAAAAATAATAGTGGCACCGAAACGCTGGTATGCGAATGATGAAATGAATCAGCAATGTTATATTATTCCGCCAGAATGGGTCACAGTTTAATATGAAATTACAATCAGCTTCACCTTTGGTGAGTGTTGTGCTTCCTGTATTTAATGCACAGGAGTATTTAGTAGAAGCTATTGAATCTATCCTAGGGCAGACATTTAAAAATTATGAGTTAATTATTATCAATGATGGTTCTGAAGATAACACTCAAAAGTTGCTTGAAAAACTGGAGGAAAAGGATGAAAGGATATTAGTTTTTCATAGAAAAAACCATGGTCTGGTTGATAGCTTGAATTACGGTATACAAATGTCAAAAGGTAAATATATAGCTAGAATGGATGCCGATGATATTTCACTTCCGGATAGGCTTTTAGAACAAGTTTCTTTTTTGGAAAGTGAGGCTGATATTGATATTGTTGGCTGCGATTACTCTTTGATTGATCAAAATGGAGAAGTCAAGAGAACAATTAAAGTCCCGAAAACAGAGCAGGAAATAATATTTAGTCTTTGCTATTCAGTTCCATTTGCACATCCTTCAGTTTTGATCAGAAAAAAAATTTTTGATAAGTTTACTTATAGAAAGTCACCCATTGAAGACTACTTATTGTGGACTGATATATTTACCTCATCAAATTTTGCAAACTTGGATAAAGTGTTGTTTTTGTACCGACATCAGTATGGCAGTTCATTTTCCGATTCAAAAAGGTTAGAAATGATAGCGGAGGAAAAAATTATTTCAAGACACTTTATAAGCATGCACTATAACGATATAAAGCGACATTTAATTAATTCAAGTTCTTCTGTTCAAGGGAAGCCAAGAGCCCTTTTAATGTTTTGTTTTAATTCTAAAGTTGAATGGCTTGTTTTGATGAACAATTACCGTAGTTTTGTTAAATTAATTTTTCAGTATAGTCGAACAATTCTTAGGAAATTATATTGGCTTTTACCAAAGTGATTAACTCTACTATTGGGGGGGGGATGGCCCGCCAGAGTTTTGTTTTGTTTGCCGCTTCTGGCCTATGTTTTTTATACCCATTACTCCTTATAAATAACTACTTGGACTACCGTCTTTTAAGTCTACTCTTTACGCTTGGTGCTTTTGTGCTTGTATTTATTGTAGCTAGCGCTAACAACTGGGTGAGACCTGTACTTTTTTTAGTGTTGACAGCATTCATGATGCATGGATTTTTTATTACTTCACATTATGCATTTAATGGCCCTGAACACTATTTGTGGGCAGTAGATACCTATAACCAGCACCTTAAAAAAGCCCTTACTTTTAAAGACTTTTTAAGTGGTAATAGTCCACTTGTGATTTTAGATAGTGATAATTTTTACAATAGAAATTATATTTCAGCAATGGTTGTTGGGTTCTTCTTTTTTTTGGGAGATACCAACCCTTTTTTTAGTAGTCTAGCGATGATTGTTGTGAAGTGTTTTACTATTATATTGATTTTCAATACAGTGAGGAATATCACTAGGTCTCAACAAATAGCTGTTATATCTTCTTTTTTATATATAATAAATCCAGATGTTTTCTACTATACGTTGATTTTTTACAAGGAATTTTTCGTACACTTCCTAGTAGCATTGTTTTTTTATTTCATTTCATGTGTCAAACCAAAATATTTGATGGCATTCATCCCCATTGCTTTGATGTATATAGATAGATTTTATTTGAGCGTGTTTTTATTTGTTTCTTTGATTGTAATTTTTATAGCCAAGGAAAAGCCTAGCATTGGAGTATTCTTAACTATCTTTATTAGTTCATTTGTCTTAGGGATGCTCGTAATAAAAAGTATAACTGGCAATTATAATATATATTCATTCTTTGATAGGTTTCTAAGTCATAAGCTCCATTACTCTTTAAATTCTAATGCTAAGGTGTCGATGGGCTTTTTTCTTGATTTTATTAGGATATCTTTCACTCCATTCATAAATATTTTTACAGTAGAAAAATTCTCAAACTATTCATCACTATTGATTGCCGGAGGGGTTTTTCATAAAGCAGTCATGATGATGTATTTTTATGGCTTATCTCGGTTTCACCGTAGCCCTATAGTTTGGATTAATCTGACTGTCTTAGCTTTATTAATATTATTTGCTTTGATAGGGCCATTCAATGGAAGAGTAAGAGATTCAATATATCCAATAATTGTCATGTGGGCAGGTATTGGATTAAATACATTTTTAATAGAAATCAAAAAGATAAGTTGTTGGGAACATGAAAAAGATTAGAGTATTAGAAATATGCGGCGAAGCTTCAGGAGGGATTAGAAAGCATATAAATATAATTGTATCTAACCTTGATATGATGAGGTATGAAATCTATTATGTGTATTCATTAGAAGGTTTCGACAACAGCTTTACTCAAGACAAAAAAATGTTAGAGGCCAAAGGCGTGAGGTTTCTACCCCTGCGGATAAGAAAAAGGCCATCTTTAGAAGATATTGCTAACCTAATCTTTTTATATAAATTTGTATTGAAAAATGAAATAGACATCGTTCATGGGCATGGAGCAAAGGCAGGACTGTATGCTCGAGGTATAAGTGTAACTACTGGTATTAACTCAATATATACCCCTCATGGTGGGGTCTTGCATGATCAGTTTAGTTTTTTTGAATCTCGTTTATATATCTTGGCTGAGAAACTTTTAAAACCACTTACATATCTCGTTCTAGCGGAATCTGAAAATACGAAAAAAGACTATATTGAGAAAGTAGGAACTCCAAAGAAGATTGAAGTCAATTTGAATGGTGTTAAAGAACTTACAATTAAAAATAATTTATTACGCAATGAAAAAACTAATAATGATTTTAATATTGGCATATTTGCACGGTTGTCTAAATTTAAGGGACAAGTAGAAGCTGTAGAAGCGATTAGTGAATTAGCTTTCAAAGGTAATATCTTTTTGCATCTTTATGGAGATGGCCCATTACGGTTAACGTTAGAAAAGCTAATCAAGGAGAAAGGTTTGACTAGCCTAGTATCGGTTCATGGTGAAGTTGTTGATGTTGAACAAAAAATGTTGCAGTGTGATTGTGTCTTAATACCTTCTTATTTTGAGTCATTTTCTTATGTAGCTGTTGAAGCTATGATGCTCAAAATTCCGATTATAAGTTCTTATAAAGGTGGGTTAAAAGAGGTTTTAAATGAGGAGTGCTGTTTGTACCTAAAGGAAATTAACTCTGTAGAAATTGCAAAATCAATTTCAAAAATATACAACAATAAGCCATTAAGGAATAAGTTTTCAAGAAACGCTTATATTCAATATAAAAAAAATTTTACTTTAAGAGCAATGATAGAGAACATAGACAATTTTTATCAAGAGGCATCAAAAGATAGTTAATATTTATTGAGGAAGTTAATGAAAAAAGCATTAATAACAGGTGTGACAGGACAAGATGGTTCTTATTTCGCAGAGTTTTTATTAGAGAAAGGATATGAGGTTCATGGGATTAAACGTAGAGCTTCATCATTAAATACTGAACGTATTGATCATATATATCAAGAACCACATGTTGATAATGCTATGTTCCACCTTCATTATGGGGATTTAACTGATACATCTAACCTCACACGCATTTTACAACAAGTGCAGCTCGATCTTTGGTCAATTGTAATCCCCCCGAAAAATAAACCAAGTTAGGAATAGAAAATTCTAATAGACTATTAGCAGGAGTTTTCTATGAAAAAGACACGACACACAGACAGTCAAATCATTAGCATTTTGAAGCAAAATTAATCAGGTACATCCGTTGCTGAACTTTGCCGAGAACACGGTATGAGTAATTCAAGCTTTTATAAGTGGCGTTCAAAATATGGCGGTATGGGCATGTCATTATTGAAAAGAATGAAAGAGCTTGAAGATGAAAACCGCCGCCTTAAGCGGATGTATGCAGAAGAAAAGCTAAAATCTGAGATTGCCCGTGAGGCCATTGAAAAAAAGTGGTAAAGCCATCTCGGCGAAAA
>Ga0209495_1002823_pt1 | contig 11092 bp, 6 predicted proteins | sample EN1Hudsemesocosm_FD_184629 | JGI IMG/M metagenome (GOLD analysis project Ga0209495, IMG submission 184629) | Methane-oxidizing microbial communities from mesocosms in the Hudson Canyon - EN1E Hudson Canyon (SPAdes) (version 2) | ecosystem: Environmental > Aquatic > Marine > Cold seeps | place... | reverse complement strand
TCTGGTGCAAACTCTATGGCTCGCGCCATCGATGATTTGATCATTGCAGCGGCTACAGGTACAGCCACAGACGGTGACGGCACTTCAATCGCTCTACCAGCAGCACAGAAGATCGCTCACGGCTCCGCAGGCTTAACCCTTGCTAAGTTGATCTCTACCAAAGAGATTCTTGACGGCAATGACGTTGATCCCGATGAAGATCGTTTCATCGTGCTGGGTTCTAAGCAGATCTCTGACTTGTTGAACACCACTGAGATCAAGTCTAGCGACTACAACTCTGTGAAAGCGTTGGTGCAAGGTGACATTGACACCTTCATGGGCTTCAAGTTCTTGCGCTCTGAGCGCCTAAGTCTAGCGTCTACTACCCGTACTTGCTTCGCATTCACCAAGAGTGCAATGGGCTTAGGTATTGGTTCTGATGTGAAGACTAAGATCGATGTACGTCCTGACAAGTCTTACGCCCATCAGGTGTACTTGTCGTTCGTAGCTGGCGCAACCCGCGTACAGGACGAGTGTGTTGTACAGGTTGACTGTACTGAGTAGTCAGTAGGTCGGCATACCAAGGGGCTGAAATATGCCCCTTTTTTTTAATCAGGAGTTGTTATGGCTAGTGAAGTCTCAATATGTAATCGGGCGTTAGCCATGCTAGGTGCTAATACCATCACCTCTCTGAGTGACGGCTCAACCGAAGCTAATGTGTGTAATGCTGTGTACGCCGATGCGCGTGACGCGGTGCTCAGGGCATTCCCTTGGTCATGTGCCATTCAACGGGCCACCTTAGCCCAGCTATCCACAGCACCCGCATGGGGTTATGACAAGGCATACAGCTTGCCTAACGACCCACACTGCCTTGCTGTACTAGACATGAAAGAGTCTACCCAATACCGCATTGAGGGCCGCACCCTTGTTTGCAATACCGATACCGCAACCATTAAGTATGTTGCACGAATTACTGACCCCGGCCAGTTCGACCCTGCCTTTGTATTTGCTCTGGCGTGTCGCATTGGTGCCGAGGTGTCTTATGCCCTCAGTCAAAACCGCTCACTATCAACCGATATGTGGGGGCTTGCTGAGAGAGCCATTACCGAAGCGTCTATGTATGACGGCGCAGAAGTAGGCCGAGAAGACATTACCGCCACCTTATTTGAGGGAGTTCGCGCATGAGGCTAACCCCAATCATCAACAGCTTCGCGGCGGGTGAATTATCCCCACGACTGATGGGGCGCACTGACTCACCGAAGTACAGCTCTGGCTGCGAGAAGATGGAAAACTTCATGGCCCTGCCGCATGGTGGAGCCAAGCGTAGAGGTGGTACTCGCTTTATCAATGAAGTGAAAAACTCAGCCCACACGACTCGCTTAATCCCCTTTGAGTACAGTGTGGATCAGACCTATGTTTTAGAGTTTGGCAATAACTACATTCGGTTCTATACCAATGGGGGTCAGGTACAGTCGAGCGGCTCAACCTATGAGATCACCACGACCTACACCCATACGGAAGTGAATGAACTACAATTTGCTCAGAACGCCGATGTGATGTGGATTGTTCACCCAAGCCATAAGCCTCGGAAGTTGACCCGACTAGCCCATGACAACTGGACGCTGGTTGATGAAGCATTCAAGAAAGGCCCATTCCTACCTGTTAACCAAGACGAGACATTGACCCTTGCCTTTACTGATACGACTTCTACAACTCAAAACCTCACCGCTAGTGCTGCTTTGTTTGACAGTTCCCATGTTGGCACTGATTGGCTGGTAGACACTGATCCCGGCAACTCAGCGGGTGAAGTGGTGTGGGTTCGGGTGAATAGCTACACCTCCAGCACAGTGGTTAATATCACCATCAAAGACTTGGATTATATGCCCACCACGACCACGGCGACTAACCTGTGGCAAGAGGGCGCATTCTCTACATTAAGAGGCTTCCCATCCTCAGTCGTGTTCTACGAGCAGCGTCTTTGGTATGGCGGCACGACACACAAGCCTCAAACCCTATGGGGCAGTAAGCCGGGTATTTATGAAGACTTCAATCCCGGCGCGAAAGCCGATGATGGCCTCAGTTACGCCATTGCCTCGGATCGGGTAAATAACATCAAGTGGATGGCGGCACAGCGCGTTCTTATTGTTGGTACATCAGGCGGTGAGTTCCGTATTACTGGCGGCAATGAATCAGCCATCACCCCTACCAATGTCGATGTACGCCGTCAAACGTCTTACGGCTCTAAGCTAGGCCATCCCGCCTATGTGGGTTCCGATGTGTTCTTTATCCAGCGTAGTGGTACACAGGTGCGTAACGTGGCGTATAAGTGGGAAAGCGATTCATTCCAATCGGATGATATGACTTTCTTGGCTGAACACATCACCACAGGTGGATTGACCACATTAAGTTATTCCCATGTGCCTGATTCAGTCCTCATGGGCTTACGTGCTGATGGCGTTTTACTGATGCTGACCTATGAGCCGACTCAAGAAGTCATTGGCTGGCATCGTCATATTACTGATGGCAAATACAAGTCACTTACCGTGATCTCAGAGGATGGCCCTGATCAGTATTGGTTTGTGGTTGAGCGGACTGTGAACGGCGCTACAAAGCAGTATATCGAGCTGTACACGCCTAATGACTACCTAGACTCTATGATTTCCTACTCAGGAGCTTCTACGAGCGCCGTGACGGGCTTATCTCACCTAGAAGGTAAGACGGTTCAAGTTTTAGCCGATGGCGCTGTACACCCCGAATTGGTGGTTGCAAGTGGTGCTATCGCTCTGAACTATGCGGCCACAGAGATTAAGGTGGGCCTCAAGTACATCTCGAAACTCACCCCAACACGACCCGGCTCCAATGCGGGTTCAGGCACCACACTTGGCAAGAAGAAGCGATGGAATGAAATCTTTGTTCGACTAGAGCAATCAGCCATCCCAACCATCAACGGTCAGCGTCCACCTGTGCGATCACCTAATACAAACTATGGTGACGAAGAGCCTGTGGTTTCAGAAGATATTAACGTGCGCAACTTAGGCTATGACCGTGACGGTCGGATCACTATTGAACAAGATTTACCCTTAGCCTGCCACATTGTTTCATTATTCGGCACGTTGAGCGTAGGAGATTAAAGATGAGTTTTATGACCTTCCTGTCTATTGCTGGCGCTTTCAAGCAATACAGTGACGCGGATAACGCAGCAGCACAAATGCGTGAGGCTGGCGAGAAGAATGCCCAACTTGCTGAGTTGGAAACAAAAGAGCGGATCAGGCGATCGCGCTATCAGCATGAGCAAGAACAAGGCCAGCGAGTTGTGGCATACGCTAAATCAGGAGTAGACCTATCAAGTGGCTCAAGCCTCGCTGTAATGGCTGAGGCAGCTAACGTAGCAGAGCGTGAGATGAGTTTCACCGCAGAGCAGGGCAAGCGTACTGCCGCCGCAAGACGGGCGGGAGCGAGCGCACAAGCCGACTCAATGCGCAGCCAAGGGCAGAGTTTATTGATTAGTAACGTGGGCAAGATTGGTAACGACAACAATTGGTGGGGTATAGGTAAGTGAGAATACCAAATATAAATCAAACAGGTGTACCGGGTGCTGAACAACTCAGCCTTGGTGCTATATCGTCTGCCGCTCAAGCCAAGATGCGTACCAGCCAAGCGTTGACTAAGGTGGTTGATGACTACCAAGCCAAAGTACAAAAGGCTGAGACTGACGAAGAGTACAGTCGCTTAACCAATAGCCTTGACCAAGCTGCGGCTGATACATGGCGAACTATTCAAGATGCGCCAGCCGTGGACGAAAATGGCGACCCTACACACGGGGCGATGATCGAGCAGTTCAACACTAAATATAAGCAAATCGTCAAAAGCCATAGTGACCGGGTGAAGATGACGGCGAACAAAAGCGCTATATCGCAAGCCTCTAGAAATTTATTAACTCAGTACACTCATACCATTAATGGCGAAATGAGTAAGCGTAGTGTCGCTCATTTGGGGGGAGCTTATGAGCAGTCAAGAATCGACTTAATGACTGCCACCGATGGGTTAGAGAAGTTTAAGCAAGCGCAAAGCGAGGCGTTAGCCACTAATCTTATATCCCCAGCCAAGCAAGTAAGTGACCTTGATGCGTTTCGCCAAGAGTACAGCGCGAATCAAATTAAGAGCGACTTCCAGCTAGCGCATGGAGCTAAGGAGGGTGGTGAGTTCGCAGAAAACCTTACCTATCCTGAGTGGTTTGACCAAGGGGAGCAGGACAGCCTTAACACTTATATGCAGGTTATTTTAGGTAGGGATCAGGCTCAAGCCAAGGCAGACGAGAGAAAAGTCGCCGCAGACCTTAAGGCAGAGCAAGCGCTATTAACAGATGAAGCTAAACGCCACCAGAAGGTAATCACTAGTGGCGCTATGTTGGCTGATGGTTTTGTTGAGTCGTACATTGATTTAGTTGGCCAAATTACCAATCCAGAAGACCAGCGCGACCTACAAAATTCATTGAAATGGTACGCAGACGGCCAATCCTTACTGCATAGTGAGAACAGTTCCCTTGATAATTTGATCGAGGCGCATGGCACACTATCTGCTGCCGCAGTGGGCGATGTTACCGAGGGTGAGCGGCGTGACGCCTTGGTTAATATGCTGGATGGTGCGATCTCTGCAATTAACAAAGACCCGCAGCAAGCCGCAGTCAATATGGGGTTATTAAAGCCCCAGCAATCCACCCTACGCGAAGCGATAGAGTCTGGCGATATATCAAGCTACCTAGAAGAGCAAGTGACACGCAAGGCTTTAGTTGATGAGCATTGGGGGATTAATACATCACTCTTTAAGGATGATGAGATTGACGCGCTATCCAAGCATTTAGACTCAGCCCAAGGCTACGGAACGCTAGAAAGCCTTATGAAAGCAACCGAGAGTAACGCGCACGACCTATTAAGTAAGATATTTACCAAAGGCTACCGCACCTTAGCGGTTGTCGGTGACTTGATGTCACAAGCGGATGCTGGCCTAGCTGTAGAGCTTGTTCATAACGGCAAGAAGCTAGCGGATGGCGAGGGGGGTCTAGGTCACTACGGCCCCAGCAAGGATGAAGCTAAGTCACTCTTCGATGATTACATCATTTACTCGCCTACATTTGGTGACAAGATAGACCTTTTCGAGGGTGATCACGAAATCAAGCAGGGAATGTTGGACGCGGTTAAATTCGCTTATGCCGGACTTTCAATGCGCGCTGGGGATAATAGCGGCGACTTCAATGAGGATCGTTATGAAGAAGCATTGCAAGCTGTAGTGGGTAACGTTTATGAGCGTCACGGCTATATGTTTGTGACCCCGCGCAGAGGTATGAAGGAATACCATGTTGGTATGTGGCTTAAGCGTATGGATGAATCTGACTTTAGTGGAATGGATGCGGATTTAAATTGGGAGCAAATCAAAAAAGAATTAAGAAGTGGTGATGTTGCCTTAGTGCCTAATGGTGAGCAAGGCCGATACATGCTGAGTCGTAACGGCATGTTCATTAAAGACGATCAAGGCAAGGGTGAAGATTATGTACTGGAGTATAAAGACTAATGGGATTAGCCAGCTTAAAGCATGACACCTCAGTAGCCTACAAAGGCACAACACCCGGCATTGCGACTGTATTCCAATCCACAACTCAGGAATATGATTACACCGTATCTTTTTTACAGGTGAACCACCTTATTGGGGATAGCTTTGATGAGCAGATGAGTCTGGCCGAAAAGTACGAGCCTGCTTTATTCACAAATGAAGCGCTTATCAGTGAGATGCAGTACAGCCAAACTCTCGACTACGCTAAAGAGAGGGAAGATAGGCCGGGCGGTCTGCCCAGTGGTGCTCACCACGACATTTTATTCCGCAATATTGAGCGGCTACAAAAAGATTACCCTGATGCAGGCTTCCAAACTGTTGAAGCATTGTATGAGCAAGCGGGGCAGAAGGTTCGTGATTCAAGAGCTAAGGCAGAGTCAGACTATGCTCAATCAGACACCTTGGCTGGCACTTTAGGCTGGCTAGGCGGCACAGGATATGGCGCATTAAAAGACCCGCTAACTGCGCTCGCAATGCTATTTCCTGAATTTAAAGCAGCGAAGGGTGCGGCAGGATTTTTAAAAACAACAGCGAAGGTTGGCTTACTGGAATCATCCATTGAGGCTGGCATTCAGGCGGGTACGTTCAAGTTTAAGCGCGATGCTGGCGTAGAGCCTACCTTTGATCAAGTGATGGCTGACGTAGCCAGCGTTGGCCTTGTGTCAGTTCTAATGTACGGCGGCGGCTCGATTGTTGTTCGCTCTTTACGCAAAAAGATAAAGTCTGGCGAGATGCCTGATACGCCAGAAGTGCGAGAGCATATCGATAACCTTGAGGATGCACAAGATTTAGTTGCTAATACAAATGCTGCGACACCAGAAGAATTAACCCAGCGCCTTGAAGAAATGCGAATGCATCAGAGCGAGGCGTTAGCAGGCAATCCTATTGATGGAGAAGCTGCGTCTAGCACAATAAAGGCTCGTAATATCGAAGCGGTTGATTTAGAGGTCACCCGGCTAGAAGGTGATATTGCAACAATCACAAATGAGCGTAATGCGCTAGCCGCTAAGGTGGATGCGTATCACTCTGATCGAGCTAGATTCCCTGATGTGGAGCAAATCGCGGCTAGTAAGTTAACTCGCGCAGAGAAAAAAGCCCTTCGTAAGGAGATAGATGAAGCGGTATCTGAGGGCAATAAGGTTCAAATGCGGCTACAAAGTCGCACTGATGCCAACTATGACCTAATGGCAGGCTCTGATGCTGTGTCTTATAAAGAATCTGTAGCTGCGACACGCGCAAGAAATACTGAGATACAGCGCCCTATTGAAGAACGGATGGCTCAATTAGAGGCTCGCTATGATTCAGCTAAGGCGGCTGATGCGGCTGAAAATGAACTGCGAAGGTTAAAGGTTAAAATAGCCAACGACACGTTTGACCCGGTGTCCGCAGCCCTTCGGATTGAAGAACTGGACGTATCGACCAAGGCTCAAGATCAGGAGCTTTTTGCACTACAGGCAGAGCGCGGTGAATTATCTAAACCAACCCCAGTGCCAGAAGAAGTGACGGCAATTAAGGAGGCGATAGAAGCTGATATTGAGATCACTACCCCAACACCAAACATGAGTCGCGGGTTTGATTTGCCAGAGATAGATTCTCTTGGCGCAAGGAAGGGGCCAGAATTACATAAAGCCCATACCGGGGTAATGCCAACGTTTCAGGGCGGGAAGCAGAAAATGGCCAAGGCCACCACTGATGCTATTCGCCATGTTTGGAATAATGCTGACCGGGCTAAAATAACCGAAGTGGACGATTACTTCGGCGGCGGCGGTGGGTGGGGTATATACAACGCACTCACGCACTTTCCTAATGTGAAGAAGATTCGCTTATATGAAATGAATCCTGACCGTATTGATAAGATTAAATACATTCATCAAAATGGCGATACGCTTGGAGAGCTGCTTAGTAGCGGAAAGCCTAAAGAAATATTAGATTTAGCTGCGAAAGATATGGACGCGGTAGGAGTTACGAGTGCGTCTGCGCTATCTCGCCGGGTTAAGCGCCAAATGGATGGCAGGGTTGATATAAATGACGCTGAGCGTGGAGCTCTTGCTGCCGTAGTGGATTATGGTGAGGCGTCTTATGGTACTCGGATAAAAGACGGCACTAGTCAAGAGCAAGTTGACGCGGTAACTAAACTCTTATCAAAACAATTTGCAGAGTTAAGGAAGAATATCGAGATTGCCGAGCAGCGCGGCATTGAAATCGAATACGTTAACGGCAACTCCTACGATGTAGCCAACCCGAAAGGCGACCATGTCTTGGGAATAGTTGACCCGCCATACTACAACACAAAAGGCTATCCTGACCCAATTGTAAAGATTGGAACGTATAACGATACTCGCAAACTACTGGAGCGACTAAACCTAAACAAAAACAGTATCATCTATACCGATGAGGCATGGTGGACTAAGAAAGAAATGCCTAAAGATATGGATAAAGTAGTGGATGGTTTGGACGCAAGAGGTATACTTAATGACATTGATTCCAGCATGGAACATTTTGTCACCCTGCCAATAGCAGGACGAACTGAAACCTTGGGGTTAACAAATGGAACAAGAATTAAACAAAGCGCAAAAAGCGGCGATAGTCGCTCTACTGGAGTCGGACGGGCATCTACAGACGATGGACGACAACGACCTAGCAGCGTTCATCAGGGAGCCACAGTCCGAGTGGACGGAAACCTTGATGGAGCTGGTAGCGCCATACATGCCACAAAGCTAGACGCTCCTTCCAAGCAAGACCTTTCATTCGACGAGCAAGTTGATGTTGAAATAGCCGAGGCAGATGCTCTCGCGTCCAAAGACCTACCTATCCTAGAAATCGATGAGTTCGGCAATGAAGTGTTGCGCCCATCGAACTTAGTGATGGTGAAAGCTAATCGAGAAATTAATTCTGTTGAGCGACTCATGGAGTGCGCCTTATGAAATACCACGCCTGCGTAACGAGCGCATTAAATCAGAAAATAATTGACCAGCCTATGGCTGACGAGCTTAATGCCGACATTGAGGCGTATCGAAACAAAGCGATTAAAGAGGGGCATTCAGAGGCCCAGCTAGACGCTATCGCCACCAAGATGGCACTCACACAGATGGCCATTAAGAAGAAACGCGCCAAACATCAAAAAGCGTTGCAAGTGATCAGTATGGCTCGCAACCTAGAGAACATTAAGTCGCACCCGCGTGGCATGGAAGCTGGGCTTATGAGCCTACTGGATAGAGATTACTTAGTTCACCAAGGAGCCACTCCTTGGGCCAATATTCACTATCGCGCCAAGACCATTGAAGGTCAAACACACAGCCGCTTTAAAGACGGGCTTGAGGCACTCCATACTACTGGCTTGGGGTTAAAGCAGGATGCGGTGACACTCCGTAATGCGGTAAGAGAGTTATTTGGTGAGGCCACTGGTGATAGTACCGCATCTAAGGCTGCAAAGAGTTTCACTGAGGCGGCAGAATATGCGCGTGAGCGCTTCAATCGCGCAGGGGGCTATATTGGCAAGCGTGATGATTGGGCGCTGCCACAGGGCCATGAGATGCGCCGGGTAAATAAAGTTTCAGAAGATGCGTGGCTTGACTTCATTAAGCCTCGACTGGCTGTTGAGCGCATGACGGATGATACTGGGGTGCCTTTAGGTGACGAGGTGCTAGATAAAGGATTGCGTGACTCATATAAAAACATCATCACTAACGGCGCATCTGCACAAACTGCGGGACAAATGGGCGGCAAAAAACTATCAAACAAGCACCAAGACAGTCGATTTCTTATATTTAAAGATGCTAAGTCGTGGTTGGAGTATCAAGAGAAATTCGGTGAGCCAGACATATTCGCCACAATGACAGGTCATTTACGCCACATGAGTAGTGAGATTGCATTACTTGAGGTGCTTGGACCCAACCCAAAGCAGGCATACCAATACCTTAAGGATATGGCTGGACTTGAAGATAAGAAATTCTTAAACCTATTGGACGCAACTTATAATGTGGTGTCAGGGCAAGCTGACGCAATAGCAGAGGGTAAGTACGCACAGAAGATTGCCAATGTTTCAGGCGGGGCGCGTCACGGCCTTGTGGCTGCTCAGTTAGGTAGCGCATTCTTATCATCCATTGGCGATCCAATAATGGGCAAGATGACTAGAGCCTATAACGGCATTCCTGCCACTAAGATGGCTAGTGAGCTAGTTGGGCAGCTTGATCCATCCAATGACGCACATAGGGCGCTTGCTGCCCACCTAAATTTAGTTGCTGACTCATGGACGCATCGAGCAACAGCATCGGCGCGGTTTGGCGGGGAAATGGATGCTTCAGCTAAGGGCGCTAAGTTGTCAGAATTTTTTATGAGAGCGTCAGGGCTGCAGTCATGGACTTCGGCACACAGGAACGCATTCGGTATGAGTTTTCAGTGGCATCTCGGCAACCAAGTTGGTAAACCGCTTTCTGAAATTGAGACTAAGTTCCAAGCCACTTTACGGCGCTATGGCGTTACAGATGAAGCGTGGGAAGTTATTCGCAAAGCCCCCCTTGAAGATAACCAGGGGACTCAATACTTCCGTCCTGATAACATTCGCCAGATTGATGGGGTGACTCCCAAGCAGGCAGATGAATTATCCTCAATGATACTTGACGCAATCAACACTGAGATGGACTTTGCTAACCCTATGCCAAGCGCAAGGGATCGCGCCATTATGACCGCAGGCAAACAGCGCGGCACTGTAATGGGTGAGTTTGCAAGAATGGGAACTATGTACAAAGGCTTTGCGATTTCTATATTTAACACGCACATTATGAGGGCCGTCACCAAAGATTATACGGGCAAACGGGACTTAGCTTATCTTACCCGATTGGTGGCTGGCTTAACTATAATGGGTGGCCTCGCTATCCAGCTTAAAGATATTTCTAAAGGTAAAAACCCTAGAGATATAAATAGCCCTGACTTTTTGTTTGCTGCCATGATTCAAGGCGGCGGCATGGGGATATTGGGCGACTTCCTATATACAGGCTTGAATGGCAAATCCCGCTATGGCACCAACTTAGCAACGACATTAGCTGGCCCCGGCATTGGGCTTATGTCAGACACCGCAGAGCTTGGCTTCACTGTTATGAAAGGCGTTGATTTTGAAGGGGAAGGTTCTAATGTTGGACGGGCATTTTCTAAGTATCTAAAGAGCTACACGCCCGGCAACTCATTATGGTACACCCGGCTAATTACTGAGCGTATGTTATTCGACCAATTCCAGCGCATGGCTGACCCTAAAGCCAAGACAAGCTGGAAGCGTACAGAAAAACGAATGCGTAAAGAACAAGGTCAGAGGTTCTGGTGGAAGAAGGGCGAAACCTCACCCAGCTTCTAATAACCGTGTAGGCAACGGTTACTGTAATCCTTAGATCATAGGAGAGCTATAGTGACCGTTTCCAGCACCACAAACAAACACATCTACAATGGTGACGGTTCTACCGTTTCTTATCCTTACAGCTTTAAGATTTTTACTGAATCTGATTTAACTGTTTAT
>Ga0209495_1002822_pt1 | contig 11098 bp, 8 predicted proteins | sample EN1Hudsemesocosm_FD_184629 | JGI IMG/M metagenome (GOLD analysis project Ga0209495, IMG submission 184629) | Methane-oxidizing microbial communities from mesocosms in the Hudson Canyon - EN1E Hudson Canyon (SPAdes) (version 2) | ecosystem: Environmental > Aquatic > Marine > Cold seeps | place... | reverse complement strand
ACTGCTGGGGGCGTACTATACTCTTGTGGTAATGGTGGTTCCGCTGCGATTGCAAACCACCTTGTGTGCGACCATAGCAAATTGGTACGAACTGATACTAACCTTAACTCTAGGATAGTATCGCTTAGCTCAACAGTAGAAATTATTACAGCTATAGGAAATGATATCTCCTATGATGAAATTTTTGCTTATCAGCTGCAGACTCTTGGGAAACCAGGAGACGCCCTGATTACTATCAGTTCATCGGGTAATTCGGAAAATATTGTGCGCGCCGCAAAATGGGCAAAAGAAAACGGACTTCCTGTTATATCAATGACGGGCTTTTCTGGTGGCCGCTCAGCTGAGATTGCTGATGTGAATCTCCATGTCCATGAAGAAAATTATGGCATCGTAGAGGATGTACATCAATCTTTGATGCACATCTTGGCTCAATATGTTCGCCAGGAACATATGGGAGAGGATTTAATTAAAGATCGAAAATTCTAAGAGGTTTCAAGCTCTTTGACTAATATATTATTAATCAAAGAGTACTTCTTTATTTTTCATAGAGCTTGTATCTGCAGGCTCTCCCTTTAATACCGATAGAACATGTTGGACAGCCTCAATACCCATATTTTTCAGTGAGTTATCTGAAGAGCCTGCAATATGAGTGGTAAGAATTATATTGTTTTGCTGGAGCAGAGGGTTATCTTCGCTTGGTGGTTCAATCTCGAATACATCAAGCGCAGCCCCTCCAATTAATTCTTCTTTTAATGCAGTAAGTAAATCTGTTTCATTAATAATTCCTCCTCTGGCTGTATTGATTAGATACGCGCCTTTTTTCATCTTTGCAAAAGAGTGTTTATCAATTATATGTTTTGTCTCAGGCACGAGCGGGCAGTGTAGGCTAAGTATATCTGCCTGACTTATGACTTCGTTTATATTGTGTGTCTCGGTAATGTGACTTGCTAGAGTTTCATTTGATGTTGAGGGGTGATAAGCAAGTACTTTCATTTGAAAGGGTGCAACCATTTCTGACAAACGCCTGCCGACCTTGCCGAAACCGATTAGCCCTAGAGTTTTTCCTTGCAGCTCTTGGCCACTGTAACCAGCCTTATCAAATATACCGTTGCGGATCCGGTTGTCTTGGCTTGGAATGTTACGGATCAAAGACATCATTAGCGCAAACGTATGGGTTGCAACGGCTTCAAAATTAGCATTTGGAGTGTAAAAAATAGGGATATTTGTGCGTGTAGCGGCTTCAATATCGATGTTATCAGTGCCGACACCATGTTTGCAGACTGCTTTTAAATTAGAAGCAGCATTGAGAACAGATTCAGTTATTTTTCCTTGCCTAACGATTAGCGCGTCAGGATTAAATATTTTAAGCTTAGCCGCTATCTCATCTGATGAGTCTTTAGGGGTGCCGGTTTCAAATACACAATTTTCGACTCGAAGTAACTGTTGAGCCTCGGGTGCTATACCCGAACCGGTGATAAATACTCGAAATTTTGAATTTTGATTCATGGGTGAAGGTTCCTCGGGCTCATTGGGGGCGCGTTGTGACAATTCAAAGTTAATTTTAGGTCTTTATTTAAACATAAAATGTTATTATTGTCCGTTTAAAATGATAGCTAAGTCCTTATATAGAAAAGGCTTATATGCCATGACGGCTGCTTTATAGTTGATGCAAGGTTTTTGAATGTACGAATAAGGCAGCTATTGGCAGTCAGTGCATAAAACTCCATTTAAAAGTGAAGGTGTGGTTATGACATAGTGGCGAAAACTGAAGAAATGTAAGGTATATGCTGATTAACGTTCGACTACCTGTTAGTAGTATTAAAACTAGATGATTCACCTTTTTATAAGGGAAGCGAAAAGATCAAAAATGTAATCGAGCGCAATGTTTTTTTCCAAAATATTACGACCAATCATTAGGTTCAAGTGAATGCTCAATTGTTGACTAAGTTACCAGCTGGCATTGAAAATAATTATTTTTTCTTGGGGCGATGCCGCTTTAAACTCCCGCTAACTAAGGGGGAGACTTGCTTTTAGTGTTCAATGTTATTCATATTGGACAAGGTTTATTGCATAGTGTTAGTCTCTCTTGGATCGTAAATACAAGATGCGTCTTTTAATAAATCTTACTTGTGGCGTCACCACGGAGAACTGGGTATTAAGTGCCGCACGTTGCGCAAGGAATAAGCAAATATGTCAGATAGAATAACAGCGAAAGTTTCTCGTCGAATAGGTAAAATTCAAGCAGATATAATTAACTTGTTTAAAACGGCTTCGCTACCGAATGGTAAGTCAATACTAAGACAGATCTGTGAAATTATAAAGTTGAGACTGGGGCCCGCCAAGCTAAAGGCTCAAGAATATTATTGGTACAATATGGCCGATAAAGAAGTCTACAAGGGTGTGGACTTATCGACCTTTGGTGGCGATTTTATGACGACTGATCTACATCGTCAGTTAAACAGTGCTCGATGGGATGCCGTAGTAACTGATAAGCTAATAATGGCGATGGTATTCTCTAAGGTCGGGATCCCGCAACCGCAACTATATGCGGCTGCTTGCCGTTTTGTCCGTGACTGTGGTGATTATGAAGTTTTCTCGACAGAGCATGAGCTGACGAAATTTATTGAAAACGATATTTCATATCCATTTTTCTGTAAACCTATCAAAGGTGGGCAGGCCGCGGGGTGTAATTTTGTGGAGAGTTACAACCGTGAGAAAAACGAGCTTTGTCTGGCGGGCGGAGGTTCTATTCCTGTTGCGAAATTTGTGGATTCGTTGATAGACCCTTCTGGTTGGGGGTTTTTGTTTCAAGAAGCCGTTCGTCCCCATCCCGACACGGCAAGTATTTGCGGTGATTCTGTTTCCGGGTGCCGAGTCATTATGTTATTAGGAGATGAGGGCGCAAGACCTTTCAGGGTGGTGTGGAAATTGCCTGCCCGAGGTAATCATGTTGACAACTATGTCCATGGATCCACTGGAAATCTGTTGGCTGATATTGATTTGGATACCGGTTGCGTAGTTCGAGTAGTCTCAGGGTCAGGAAAGGGTCTAGCGGTTAACCCCAAACATCCTGACACAGGGGCTGAGATTATTGGAATGAAGGTACCTGATTGGGAAGAGATGATGGTTATGCTTAAAAAAGCAGCTAGCGCGTTTTCAGGGTTTCGATTCCAACATTGGGACGTGGGCCTGACATCTAAGGGGCCGATTGTCTATGAACTCAATACTGCAGGTGAAGTATATATCACTGAACTGGTAAAAGGTTCGGGCGTTTATGACTCTGAACTGAAAGCGTTTATTGACATGTATGCGGAAGAAGGTCGACGCTCGAAATATGTGGGTACAACTCCAGTATCTTCAAGTGGCCATCAAGTTGCCTGAGTTTATTTTAGTTCGAGAAGCTTAAATGATTATGGCATTGCTAGTTGTTGCCTGGACTAGATCAGCCTCATGCTCTACCTTTTCAATTGGGTAGGGTGTTGGCTTTTTTGGCTGGGGTGCGACTTTTGAGTTTCACTATCTTGACAGCTCATTTTGGCTTTTCTTGGAAGTTTGTGGTTGATGAGTTCCAAAGTCGACATCAAGTTATCCTGAGATACTACCTTGTAAGCAGTGCTAGTAAAGATTGATCAGTCGATCATGCATTAGGGCATTTTTAATGTCGCCTGCTACGCTGCTGTTAGTCCTGCTTATAAAAGCCTGTATCTATCTTGTATCTCGCCCTGCACTATTATTGAAAGTTAGGGCTTCTAATCGTTTCTTAAATGAAATTTTATGTGCTATAAAAAATAGTTCAAACTTAAGTCTCGGAAATATTTATTGGTCATAATGTATTCAACGACTCCAAATCGTTCGGTCCTGGTATTTTGCCGGATAGTGTCTGCGAAATAATAAAAAAAGGTATGAGAGAATGTGAGGGTAATTATTCAAATACCAGATATAGAAAAATCGTTTTAGCCATATAAAGTGGTGTTCAATTTTGACTATGATGTAGGTCAACAAAAACTAGTTTGACAAAGAAGAGGTTGGTTGCGCGTGTCTGATATGAAGGCAACGGTTTTGAGTGATACTCATGATTTTGAATTGTTAAAAGAAGAGTGGAATAGTCTTCACGAGAAAAGCGAATCTTGCTCTGTATTTTTGTCTTGGGAGTGGTTGTTCAGTTGGTGGAAAGAATTTCATAATAGATTTGCTCTTTATATTATAGTTGTAAGAAATCACTCGGGAGAGTTAGTAGGGATCGCACCTTTATGTATAAAAAAGCGATGGAACAGTCTACCGTTTAGGGTACTCACTTTTCTGGGTTCTTCTTATGTAAGCTCTGAATATTTAGATATCATAAGTCGACCTGATTGTGAGCCTGCAGTGGTGAGCGAAATTTTTAAGATGATCCACAGTAATGCTGGTGGTTGGGACTGTATAAAATTTACCGATGCGCTTGAATCATCACTCTGCTCTCGTCTTTACACTACTCTCTCATTAACAAATAAATATGTGGTTGAGAAAACGGTGGCAGAGGAGTGTTCCTATTTAAAATTAGCAGACAATAAAGACGATATGTTGAGTAGGTTTAGCGGATCATTAAAATCTACAATAAAGAGGCGTTCAAAAAAACTAGAAAAAAAGGGGGCGGTTGTTGACTGTCTTGATGCCGAAGGAATGGTGGAACCCTGTATAAATCGCTTGTTTGATCTACACCAAAAACGCTGGAATTCGATAGGTATTAAGGGGAACTTCAGGGACAAAGCCATTAAGTCCTTTCATACAGAGGTGTCTAATCTTCTTTTAAACCGCGCATTGTTGAAACTATATACATTAACCGTCGATGAGAAAGCTATAGCGGTGTTATATACTTTTGAGTTCAAAGGTACTCTTTTTTATTTTCAATCGGGTTATGACCCTGATAGTGCAAACTTTAGTCCTGGTACAGTATTAATGTGGCGATGTATTTGTGATGCGATTGATAGGGGGGTTACGCAGTTTGATTTTCTACGTGGGCCTGAATATTACAAAAGTCTATGGGCAGACAGCGTTAATACAACTTACTCAATGTTACTTATACCATCAGAAAGAGTGGTAGTACTGACTTTTTTTAAATTACTCAGTTCAGCAAAGAAGCTGAAGCTTGCTATAAAGGATATGCTGTGGTAATCGCTTTTTCGGTTGGTGTTTAATGGGAGGTCAAAATATTGAATGACAAATTCAGAGAACGAGGCATTAGTACTTACACATCTTCACTTCGTGATAACTAAAAGGTATGCTCTGAATTTTTCCGACTTCAATGTCGTAACTTTGCAGTATCAACTATGGTATTTTCTACTTTAATTATTGCGCGAATCGGCCTCGTTTATTTGCAGTTAGATATTCGTATTTCAGTTGGCAGTTTCTTTACATATAGTCAGCTAGAGCAGGTTCACGGGTCATTTTGGCAGTAAATGAACTTGTTATTTTGCGACCTTATCAATAGAGTGAAAAATAATAAAGAACAAAGCGATAATTAAATTTTCATATCTATTTTAGTGTATAGAATACCTCTAGATTCAAATACTAAATACTCTGAGGAGGGCGTTTTGGTAACGGGACAAATTGAGATTAAGCATGCAATGACTGTTGATGTGGAAGACTATTTCCACGTGGCAGCATTTTCTGATGTGATTGATATAAACAAGTGGTCTGATTATCCTTGTCGAGTGGAGCGTAATACCGATATTCTACTCGAGTTGTTTAAACGGAAAGATATTAAGGCAACTTTTTTTGTTTTAGGCTGGGTGGCTGAACGTTATCCATGTGTGGTTAAAAAAATTGCTGATCAAGGGCATGAGCTTGCATCTCATGGGTATAGCCATCAATTAGTCTACTCACAAACACCCGCAATATTTAAAGAAGAAACGTATAAAAGCAAACTGATATTGGAAGATATCTCCCAGCAAGCTGTAAATGGCTATCGGGCAGCGAGTTATTCGATTACCGCTAAATCACTTTGGGCTTTAGATATACTTGCAGAGCTAGGTTTTACTTGGGACTCAAGTATTTTTCCTATCCGCCATGATCGTTATGGCATGCCGAACAGCCCCGAGCAGCCTTATCAGATAAAAACCAACTTTGGGAATTTGACGGAATTTCCGCTGACGACCGCAAAGGTTCTCGGTTTATCTATACCAGCAGCCGGGGGCGGTTACTTTAGACAGTATCCCTATTGTGTTTCAAAGTACTTGTTTAACCGAGCGAGTTTAAATCAGACTCGCTCACAGATATTTTATCTACACCCTTGGGAAATAGATCAGGATCAACCACGCGTAAAAGGTGCGAGTATATTTTCAAGGTTCCGCCATTATACTAACCTCAAGCGATGCTTGCCTAGATTAGAGCGGCTTGTTGATGACTTCAATTTTTCTACAGTAAGTGAAAGCCTTGCTGATGTGGAGTTTTCCAAAGAAGTTGACCTGTCAGAACTACAAGATAAACGTTTAACAAAAAGATAACATTGATATGAAAAATAGTGATGGCAATCTTCTCTGGCATGATCACTCTGTTCAACGAGAATGTCGAGCAGAGTAAAAGCAACAGCAGCCTTGCATGATTTGGCTCACAGGTTTAAGTTGTGCTGGGAAGTCATGTGTGGCGAATGCTGTTGATGATTTGTTGTTAGGAAAAAGCAAGCACATATATTTGTTAGATGGTGATAATGTTCGCCATGGATTAAATCGGGATTTGGGTTTTTCAGATACTGATCGAGTTGAGAATATTAGGCGGATTGGTGAAGTCGGAAAATTATTTGTCGACTCTGGTTTGATCGTGTTATCTGCATTTATTTCTCCGTTCAGATCTGATCGCCAAATGGTGAGAACATTATTTTCAGCTGGTGAGTTTATTGATGTGCATATCAGTACGTCTTTGGAAGAATGTGAAAAAAGAGACCCGAAAGGGCTATATAGAAAAGCTCGGGAAGTCCAGGTAAGATAAAAAACCTTACTGGAATTGACTCTGCTTATGAATCTCCTTCTGATCCTGAAATCATAATAGATGCTAGAGTCCTAAACATAGAAAAGTCAGCTAGGCTAATTTATGACTATTTACAAAATTATGGTTACGTCTAAGCTATAAATTAAAATGATCAGGAGTGTGATGTCGTCGTGTTAGATGCTTTGTTGGATAGAAAGGGGGTTGTCTCTCGTCAAATAGGGGAGGCTAAGCGATCTGGTTTAGCTATTGATGGCTTATTGGATGATATGAAACTAATTTCAGCTGAAATTAAAAGGCTGCGCAATGACTCCAAGCCTAAATCGCCGTCAAAATTAGCCGAAGACGTTGGTATATCTAAGCCACCGTTGTTTGAAATGGGTGCTGTCGATAGTCATATTGATCACAGTCATATTTCAGTGACGCATGCCGTTGATGAAAGTGAGCGAAAAGGTTGGGATGATTATGTGCGTAGTAAATCAAATTCATCCATTTACCATCTTTGGACTTTCAAAAAAATTATAGAGTCAGCCTTTGGTCACGATCCCCATTATTTGTTGGCAAAAAATCAATCGGGTTCTATCGTCGGTGTGTTGCCTGCAGTTGAAATGAAAAGTCGGTTATTCGGACATTTCATTATATCTCAACCATTTTTTACTTATGGGGCCGCGTTGTTTGACCACGAGAGCGTGGAGAAAAAACTAATCGAGGCTTTAATTGACTATGCGCGCTCAGAGAATGTTGAACATATTGAACTTCGTAGTACTTCGCCGCTTGCAGCTCTTGATGAAAAACTTCTAAGTAAAGAGAATAAAGTGTCTATGGTTCGGTCTTTGCCTGAATCGAGCGAAACTCTTTGGACCGAGATAGGGAGCAAAGTTCGGGCCCAGGTAAAGAAAGCACAGCGTTATCCTTTAGAAATGAAATTTGGTCAATCAGAACTGCTAAATGATTATTATGCTGTTTTTTCTGAAAATATGCGTGATTTGGGGACGCCTGTTTACGCTAAGCGCTTTTTTTCCGAGATACTAAACTCAGATTTGAGTGACGCTTTTACCATCGGCGTGGTTTATTACGATGGCAAGCCAGTTGCCTGCTGTTTTCTGTTGAGCTATCAGAAAATGATGGAGATTCCATGGGCTTCTACACTAAAATCCGCGAATCATATGAACGTGAATATGTTTATGTACTGGGCAGTGTTGCAGAATGCTATCTCTCAGAAACAGCAGTTCTTTGACTTTGGGCGCTCGTCAAAAGGTGCAGGTACATATCGTTTCAAAAAACAATGGGGTGCGCTGCCTCAACAGCTATACTGGAATTATTGGTTGCCTGGTGGTGGCGAGTTACCTGAGCTAAATCCCAATAATCCGAAGTATAAGCTGTTAATAGGTGTTTGGCAGAAAATGCCTGTATGGCTTACTCAAATAGTTGGGCCGCTTGTTGTAAAATATTTGCCATAGGACGTTTCGGTTTCTAAGTTTTGGTTTAGATATTCAAGTTATTTCTTTTTTAAATATGGATGCATAAGAGTTATGAAAGTTTCAATTTTTGGTACAGGCTATGTAGGCTTGGTGACAGGCGCATGTTTGGCCGATGTAGGGCACGATGTTATCTGTGTTGATGTGGATGATAAAAAAGTAGCTAAATTAAATCAGGGCGAGATTCCTATTTATGAACCGGGTCTTGAATCGATTGTTTCAAGTAACTTTAAAGCCGGTAACTTGCGTTTTACAACCAATGCTGAAGAAGCTATTCAACACGCCCAGTTACAGTTTATTGCGGTAGGTACACCTCCAGATGAAGATGGTTCAGCTGATTTACAATATGTTTTAAAAGTAGCAGAAAGCATTGCGACCTACATGACTGATAAAAAGATTGTGATTGATAAATCTACCGTACCGGTTGGTACTGCGGATAAAGTCACGGAAAAAATTCAGGAAGTTTTGGATGGACGAGGTTTGGAATTAAACTTTGATGTGGTTTCTAATCCTGAATTTTTGAAAGAGGGGGCTGCAGTCGGTGATTTTATGAAGCCTGATCGTATTGTTGTGGGGATCTCACAAGAAGAAAGTAAAGTGCCGATGCGTGAGCTTTATGCGCCTTTCAATCGTAACCATGACAAAGTGATGTTTATGGATGTGCGCTCGGCGGAGCTTACAAAATATGCAGCCAATGCGATGCTGGCAACTAAAATTAGTTTCATGAATGAAATGTCGCGTTTAGCAGAGCTGCTTGGTGCTGATATTGAGTCGGTAAGACTAGGTATTGGTTCTGACCCTAGAATTGGTTACCAGTTTATTTATCCTGGCGCGGGCTACGGTGGTTCATGCTTCCCGAAAGATGTTCAGGCTTTAACTCAGATTGCTGCCAATGTTGGTTATGAGGCGGAGTTAGTACAAGCAGTTGAAAATGTGAATAACCGCCAGAAACAATGTCTTTTTGACAAGCTTGATACTTATTTTGAAGGTGCCATTAATGGTAAAACTATTGCAGTGTGGGGTTTGGCATTTAAACCGGATACCGATGATATGCGTGAAGCGCCTTCGCGAGTATTAATGGAGTCGATTTGGGCAGCAGGTGGTAAAGTCAAAGCCTTTGACCCTGAAGCGAAAGAAGAGTGTCATCGAATATACGGTGACCGAGATGACCTGATTTTGGTTGACTCAAAAGATGCTGTACTTGAAGAGGCGGATGCGTTAGTTATTTGTACTGAATGGAAAGCCTTCAGAGCATTAGATTATGAAGCGGTAAAAAGTAAGCTACTAACGCCTGTTATTATTGATGGTCGTAACCTTTATGATCCGGAAATCGTTAAAAGTTATGGCTTGGATTATTTGTCCATTGGTCGTAAGTAAATGCATAAAAAAGTAGGGCAAGCGGGAGCGTTTAATGGATACTTATACTGCCAGTATTACTTCTCTTAGAAAACCTAGCTGAACTAGAAAAAGAATAATGGCTCTTCTTTCTTGGTTATGGCTAGGAATGAGTGCGTTTAACTTTGAATGCAATGTCTTCTTAAAGTACTACTAAAGCCATAACGTAGTGGTACTTGCTCTGCTGGCGCGCAGTCAATCATCAAATGGAATCGTTTCTTAAACTCTCATAATCATTCCAGCAAAAAGGCAACTCGGCCTGTGACCTGACCAGGACAGGCGTTTGCAATTAATTCTATAATACAAGTGCACTGGTATGTTTTAATGTGGATGTATATTCATCCAAATAATAACTTATTGAATAATAAAAGAGCCTAGATAAATGACTGACCCAAAGCAGAATATCCGCTGGCACGGCCATAGTGTCCAACGAGAGCAGCGTGCAGAACAAAAAGATCAAAAACCTTGTATGGTTTGGTTCACTGGTCTGAGTGGGGCAGGGAAATCTACAGTGGCAAATGCGTTGGATAGTTTACTTTTCGAGAATCAAAAACATACCTATTTATTAGATGGTGATAATGTTCGTCATGGGTTAACAAAAGACTTAGGGTTTTCATCTCAAGATAGGATCGAAAATATTCGTAGGATCGGTGAAGTAGGAAAACTGTTTGTTGATGCTGGTTTAGTTGCGTTATCAGCATTTATTTCACCATTTCGTTCAGATAGACAAATGGTAAGAAATTTATTTCCTTTAGGTGAATTTATTGAGGTTCACATAAGTACAGACTTAAGTGTGTGTGAGAATCGTGACCCAAAAGGTTTATACAAGAAAGCACGAGCTGGTGAAATCAAAAATTTTACGGGCATTGACTCGCAGTATGAGGCTCCAGAATCAGCTGAATTAACGATTGATGCGGGTAAATTATCAGTTGAAGATTCAGCAAAAATGATTTTTGATTATTTAAAAGAACGTGGGTATGTATAAACGTGGTGTGTATTTAATTATCTGTATAGGTAGAATCTTAAAATAAATCTTAGTATCAATTTCAAGTGCTTAAAAATAGGATATAAAAATGGGTTTAAATAAAATGGGGCTTCGCTTTCTAGGTGTTTTTGTTGTCGTATTATTGGCTGCTTGCGGTGAGTCGGAAAATGAACAAACTAATGCCATGCACCTTGATAGAGCCAGAGTCTATCAAGAACAAGGGCAATATAAGGCTGCTACCATTGAATACAAAAACGCAGTAAAAAAGTCAGGTGGCGAT
>Ga0209495_1002820_pt1 | contig 11104 bp, 8 predicted proteins | sample EN1Hudsemesocosm_FD_184629 | JGI IMG/M metagenome (GOLD analysis project Ga0209495, IMG submission 184629) | Methane-oxidizing microbial communities from mesocosms in the Hudson Canyon - EN1E Hudson Canyon (SPAdes) (version 2) | ecosystem: Environmental > Aquatic > Marine > Cold seeps | place... | reverse complement strand
ATGGATTATGATGTGTTATGTGTGCCTTGCGGTACCGCAACTACTTTAGCAGGAATCGTAAATTCTCAGTTAGCCCACAATCACCAAGTTTTGGGTTTTGCTGCGTTGAAAGGAGCGGGGTACTTAACGGATGAAGTAAAAAAACTGTTAAAAAATTCAGATTGTCATCAAAATGAATGGTTGATTGAATTACAATATCATTTTGGTGGGTTTGCAAAAGTGAAACCTGAATTAATTAATTTTATACAGCAATTTGAACAGCGGCATAAAATTCAATTAGAGCCGGTATACACAGGAAAAATGTTATATGGTCTTTATGATTTAATTGCACAAGGCTATTTTAAAACAGGGCAACGAATTATAGCGATTCATACAGGCGGATTGCAGGGTAATCGAGGCTTTATTAAGTGAAATGGAAAAAGGAATAAGATAGTGACGAGTACACAAGAAGGTATTAAAGAGAGTCATGAGCAGGATGAAACGATAAACTTAAATGACCCTAGTTTATATTTTAACCGTGAGCTTAGTCTGCTAGAGTTCAATGATCGAGTTTTAGCACAAGCAAAAAATGAAAACTTGCCCTTATTAGAGCGCTTGACTTATTTATGTATCTCATGCGCTAACCTGGATGAATTTTATGAAGTAAGAGTAGCAAGTGTTATTCAGCTAGCGGTTATTGATCCACTTGTAACGATGTGTGATGGCTTAAATGCGGAAGAGCAATTAAAAGTCATTGCTCCCAAAGCACATGAGTTAGTTAATGAGCAGTATCGAGTTTTAAATGAATTACTTATTCCTCAGCTCGCTGAAGAAAATATTCGTTTTATTCGTCGTAATGAATGGACAGATAAGCAACGCGAATGGTTAAAACAGTTTTTTAACAAAGAATTATTGCCTATTTTGACACCTGTGGGACTAGATTCAGCGCACCCTTTTCCGCGTATTTTGAATAAAAGTTTAAATTTTATTATTTCATTAACAGGGAAAGATGCTTTTGGGCGTAATAGTGGCCGTGCTATTTTACAAGCACCACGGGCATTGCCAAGAATTATACCGTTACCTCCGGAAGAAACGGGTAGTGGTGTGCATGATTTTGTATTTTTATCATCCATTATTCACGCCTTTGTTGATGAGTTATTTAATGGTATGACCGTGAAGTGCTGCCATCAATTTAGGGTGACTCGCAATAGTGATTTATTTGTTGATGATGATGCAATTGATGACTTACTGAATGCCGTTGAAGGCGAATTAGCCATGCGTAATTATGGCGATGAAGTACGTTTGGAAATTGATGCAAACTGTACAGAAGGCACCATTAATTTTTTAGCCGCTCGTTTTGGTATTACTAAGGATCAAGTTTTTCCTGTTGATGGCCCTGTAAATTTAAGTCGCATACAAGAAATTTTAGATTTAGTTGACCGTCCAGAATTAAAGTTTGCCCCTTATAAAGCATCAATCCCTTCTCAAGTTTCACGTAATAAGAACTTTTTTGAGGTCATAAAAAAACAAGATATTTTATTACATCACCCGTATGAATCCTTTGCACCTGTTGTCGAGTTTATTCGCCAAGCTGCAACCGACCCAAATGTATTAGCAATTAAACAAACTTTATATAGAACTAGTACTGATTCCCCTGTTGTTAATGCTTTATTAAAAGCCGCGCGAGCCGGTAAAGAAGTGACGGTTGTGATTGAACTCAGGGCGCGTTTTGATGAAAAAGCTAATATTACTTTAGCCGCTAAATTACAAGATGCAGCGGTACATGTTGTTTATGGGGTTGTGGGTTATAAAACACATGCAAAAATGTGCTTAGTGGTACGCAAAGAAGGTAAGCAGTTTCGTGACTATGTTCATTTAGGTACGGGGAATTATCACCCTAATACGGCACGAGCTTATACTGATTATGGATTATTTTCTAGTAATAAAGAGCTCGGAGAGGATGTTAGAAAAGTATTTGTACAGCTGACGAGTTTAGGCAAAGTAACCAGGTTAAATAAGTTGTTACAGTCGCCGTTTACTTTACATAAAGGCTTAATAGATAAAATTGAAAGGGAAATTACTTTTGCAAAGCAAGGCTTGCCAGCTAAAATCATCTTTAAGGTTAATTCAGTAGATGAAGGAAAAATTATTCAGGCTTTATACCGTGCATCACAGGCAGGTGTAGACGTTAAGCTTATTGTGCGTGGTATTTGTTCATTAAGACCTGGAATTAAAGGTGTTTCTGAAAATATAGAAGTGAGATCAGTTATTGGTCGATTTCTAGAGCATACGCGCGTTTATATGTTTGAGAATAGTGGCGATCCTGAGGTTTATTTAGCAAGTGCTGATGTGATGGGGCGCAATATGTTTAGGCGTGTTGAAGCTTGCTTTCCTATTGAGGCAAAGCCTTTAAAGAAAAGAATATTGAGTGATTTAAAGGTATATTTAAATGATAATTCGGGCGCATGGATTATGCAGACAGATGGTAGCTATATACAATGTGTGCCTCAAGATGAGGTATTGCAAGCCCAATTATTATTAATGGAGCAGTATTCAGCTTGACGGGATGTTGAGCCTATCTTCTGCAGACGGTTCGGTAACTAATCCAACGCCTTCTGGGGCTTAATAAGATTTTTAGTTAATAAATGATAAACTAGGGCCTACACAGGCCCTTTTTTATGTACAAAGCCTAAGGAAGTGATGAATAATTGGTTGATTGCAATCAATAAACTAGATCTACATTTTGATTATATTGAGGTAATTTATGAAGAAGGTTATTTGTTTTTTATTGTTTTCTTTTTTATCCATTATGGCGGGTTGTAAAGGCATATTATTGGATCCGAGTACAGGTGAAACAAAAAGTTCTCTTATTATTGGTATGACGGATGCACCGATTGATGAGGCTAAAGAAATTGTTGTTACGGTGACTAAAATTGAAATTTCTAAGGATGGTGTCGCTTGGGAAGAGTATTTTAATGCCGAGAATGAAGGTGAACAAGAGCAAATAATTGATCTATTAAGTTACTCGAAAGGTGAGGTTTTTTTATTTGATACGAAAGAATTTGCGGCGGGGCAATATGCACAAATACGCTTATATTTAAGTGAGGCATACATTTTATTTGATGGTGAGTCCGAGCGGACTACGTTAGATATAGATTCAAGTGTAACTACCAACGGTGTGACGGTAGCTTCAGGTTTTGAGCTTGAAGAGGGAGTCACGACAGAATTAACGATTGATTTTGATATGCGGAAATCTATCGTTAAACAAACGGTTCCAACCTTGCAATATTCATTAAAACCAAACCTAAGGTTAGTAACGAATAATTTATCCGGTAATATTATCGTAACTGAAGATATTATTACGGTGCAAAAGGTAGTCTATTTTTTGTATCCTGCTGGGTATGACGTTTCTGGAGAGTTAACTGAGGATGAAGCGCTAGAGGCTATTAATGGTGGAGATGAGAATGCTATTGCCTATAAGAGTTCTAGCAACTCGGCTATTTCGTATATTGATTTTGAGGGGGATGGTTTGCTTAAAGTGTTCTTTTCATTTATGCCGTTTGGTAGCTATGATTTATATGAGTTAGACCCAAGCATAGGTGAACTCATTACGCCTGCTAAGCAAATCAATATAACTATTTCAGCTGATGACAGTGGCTCAGTGGTAATCCCTAGTCCACAATAAGCTTTTAGCTGAAGAAATGTAAGTATTCAGAGGCCCTCACTTTATCTCTCGGCGAAAGCCTTCTCCAGAGGGAGGAGGTTGGATGAGGGGGAAATAAGAAAAGCCTTAATTTTATTCTCCTCACCCCAGCCCTCTCCAGCAGGAGAGGGAGCTACCTGACTAGCAGCTTGAGAATATAAACTAGGGGGCTCTGAATACTTACGAAGAAATGATAAACTAGGGTCTATTGATAGGCCCTTTTTTATGGAAAAAAGAAGGCATAAAAGTAATCAGTAAATGGTTTGGGGCTTAAAGTATTTTTAAAAAGGGCGTATGAAAGTTTTTAAATTTCTAGTAATTTTTTTTCTAAGTGTATTGTTATCAGCATGTGATGTTAGTGTGTTGAATAATCCATACTCTATGAATACAGAAGGTAAGCAGTCAGTTTTTTATTCTTCATTTTCTGAGCGACCTAAGCATTTTGACCCAGCAAAATCATATAGCAGTAATGAATATGCTTTTATAGCGCAAATTTATGAGCCTCCATTTCAATATCATTTTTTAAAGCGACCTTATGAACTAGAGCCTTTGACTGCAAAAGCAATGCCTAAAGTAGAATATTATGATGCCCATAATCAATTAATAGCTAATGATAGTAAGGCATCGCAAGTCGCATATTCAGAATATATTATTGAAATTCAAGCAGGGATTAAATTCCAGCCACACCCAGCTTTAGCTACCAATGATCAAGGACAATATTTGTATCACAAACTAGACGTGACAGAGTTAGCAAAGATTCAAATATTAAATGATTTTGAAAAAACAGGAACCCGTGAATTAATCGCTAAAGATTATGTGCAGCAAATTAAGCGCCTAGTTCACCCAAAAATTTCATCACCTATTGCTGAGCTTATGAAGCAATATATTGTCGGTTTAAATGACTATGCTAAAAGCATTAAAGATAAGCCACGTTCTGCTTTGAAGGATTATGAAATAGGCGGGGTAACAGTACTCGATAAATATCGTTATAAGATCCGTATTAAAGGTAAATATCCACAGTTTATTTTTTGGTTAGCGATGCCTTTTTTTGCACCGATGCCTTGGGAGGCGGATGAGTTTTATTCGCAAAAAGCATTAATGGATAAAAATATTAGCTTAGACTGGTACCCCATAGGGACCGGACCTTATATGTTAGAGGAAAATAATCCTAACCTACGTATGGTGATGGTAAAAAATCCAAATTTTCATACAGAATATTATCCCCAAGATGGCGAATTAGAAGACCAAGCGAAAGGCTTGTTGAATGACGCCGGCAAACGTTTACCGTTTATTGATAAAGCGACCTATTTATTAGAAAAAGAATCGATTCCTTATTGGAATAAATTTTTACAAGGTTATTACGATAGCTCAGGAATTGCTTCTGATAGTTTTGATCAAGCGGTGCAATTTACTGGAGAAGGTGAAGTTGCGCTAACGACTAATATGCAAGCCCAGGGTATACAGCTAGAAACAGCAGTGAATAGTTCAACTTTTTATATGGGCTTTAATATGCTTGATTCTATTATTGGTGGTCAAAGTGAACGAGCAAGAAAATTACGCCAAGCGATTGCCATTGCAGTAGATTATGAAGAATACATCTCTATTTTTATGAATGGGCGTGGGGTTGCTGCACAGGGTGTTATCCCCCCTGGAATTTTTGGATATAGTACGGGGAAGGAAGGTATTAATCCCTATGTTTATGACTGGAAAAATGGCCAAGCACAGCGTAAACCTTTAACTACGGCTTTAAAATTAATGCAGGATGCAGGCTACGTTAATGGTATAGATAAAAAAACAGGTGAAGCCTTAGTGCTGTATTTAGATAGTGCTGCCAGTGGCCCAGATGATCGTGCGCGATTAAATTGGTACCGTAAACAGTTTACAAAACTAGGCGTGCAGCTTGTTATTAGGGCGACCGATTACAATCGATTTCAACAAAAAATGCGTAATGGTAATGCGCAGATTTTTATGTGGGGTTGGAATGCAGATTACCCTGACCCAGAAAATTTCTTCTTTTTACTTTATGGACCGAATGCAAAAGCAGTGCAGGGGGGAGAGAATGCAGTGAATTATCAAAACCCTAAATTTGACCATTTATTCAAGAAAATGAGCTATATGGATAATGGTCCAGAGCGGCTTTCTGTTATTAGGGAGATGCAAGAAATGATTCGTTATGATGTTCCATGGGTTTTTGGCTTACACCCGAAAAGCTTTTCATTGCATCATCGTTGGCTACATAATTTAAAGCCTAATTTAATGGCTAATAATACCTTGAAATATAGGAGGGTAGAAGCCTCTAAACGCATGGCGTTGCGCAAGCAATGGAATCAGCCGGTTGTCTGGCCTGTCGTGTTACTGGTGTTTTTACTTATAATACTCATTTTACCGGCTATTCGTAGTTTTCAACGCAGAGCAAAGGAGACTATTAAGTAATGTTAAATTATATTTTACGACGTTTTTTATATGCTTTTCCTTTATTGCTAGGCGTAAATGTTTTAACTTTTGTCTTGTTTTTTATTGTTAATAGTCCTGATGATATGGCGCGGATGCAGTTAGGGCAAAAGCATGTAACGGAGCAAGCCATTGAAAATTGGAAGCAACAGCGAGGCTATCATTTGCCATTATTAATAAATGAGCAGAAAGCAGGCGTCGAAAGCTTAAAGCAAACTATTTTCTATCAGAAATCATTACGTTTATTTGCTTTTGATTTTGGTATTTCAGATAGTGGGCGGCATATAGGTGCGGATATACAGCAACGTATGTGGCCGAGTTTAGCGGTGGCGTTACCTTCTCTCATTGTTGGCTTATTAGTTAATATAAGTGTCGCTTTAATGATGGTTTTATTTCGGCAAAGTTATTTGGAATTTAGCAGTATTGTTCTTTGCATTATTATTATGTCTATTTCCTCCCTATTCTATATTATCGGAGGGCAATTTATTATGGGGAAACTACTAATGTTAGTCCCTATTTCGGGGTATGACACAGGCTTTAATGCCATAAAATTTCTAATTCTGCCTATTATTATCAGTGTTGTGGCAGGCGTAGGTGCTGGCGCTCGTTGGTATCGAACTTTATTTTTAGAAGAAATTGAACAAGATTATGTACGCACAGCAAGAGCAAAAGGCCTATCTGAAACTCAAGTGCTTTTTAAACATGTCTTAAAAAATGCCATGATTCCCATTTTGACCGGTGTCGTCGTCGTGTTGCCTTTACTGTTTATGGGCAGCTTAATTACAGAGTCATTTTTTAGTATCCCCGGTTTAGGTAGCTATACAATCGATGCTATTAATCGACAGGATTTTGCCATAGTAAGAGCGATGGTTTTTTTGGGTTCTGTGCTTTATATTATAGGCCTGTTGTTGACAGATATTTCTTATACATTGGTAGACCCACGGGTAAGATTATCCTAATTAATATTTATAACGGTATATGGAAAGTAACAATAACAAACGCATGCATATTTGGAATATGCTATTAATAGTTGCCTCTTTTTAGTAAGATAAGCAAAAAATTTAATTCACGCTAGGATAATTCTTATGAATAAAAAAATGATCACATTAGCGCTAGGTATTACTGCGCTTTCAAGTGTCTCTATGATGGCTAAAGCAGCAAGTGTTGACGCAGGTAAAGATGCTTTTGAAACTTGTAGAGGTTGTCATACTTCGCCTGGTACAAGTAATGCTTATCCTACATATTACGTACCTAAAGTAGGAGGCCAGGTTCCTGCTTATACAGTCGCGGCTTTAAAAGCATATAAAAAATCAGACCGCCCACATCGCACAATGATGGCCAATTCTTATGATATGTCTGAAAAGACCATGGAGAATATTGCGGCTTATTTAGCAACCGTTGAAGGATCTGACAGAGCCATTGCAAATGGTGGTAATGCAGCAAATGGAAAAAAATTAGCAGAAGCTTGTATGGCTTGTCATAACGATGATTCAAGTGAAGGTGCAAGTAACCCACGATTAGCTGGGCAACATGCAAACTATTTAGAAAAAGCAATGCAAGATTACCAATCAGGCGCACGTAAAAATGCATTGATGCAGTCTATGGTTCAAGACTTTTCAGAAGATGATATCAGAGATATTGCAGCTTATTTTGTAAGTCAAAAAGGTTTAACTGCAGTTAAATAAGCAGTCAGTACAATAAAAAAAGGTGGATTAGTCCACCTTTTTTCATTTTAAGTAATTGAGAAATTAATCATGGCAGAAACAGTAGAAGAACTTACAGTCACTTATGAAGATGGTGACATTGAAACAGTTAAAGAGTTAGATAAAAAAGTGCTAACTAAAGGTGCATGGGCGACTGTTATTTATCGCTATCAAGACTGGAACAGGGCAAAAGAAGAGTATAGCGCTGATAAATTTACTATCCGACGCTATCAAAAGCGTGATGGTGAATATCAACAAAAATCAAAATTTAATATCTCTAGCGAAAAGCAAGCGAAAGAAATTATTATTGCCTTAGAAGGTTGGTTGGCAGAGTAGTTTGTAATGACTCAGTATGCCTTTGTACCATAAAATCAAGTGATTGAAATGCTGTAGGGTGGGTAGAGTGGCGTGTCTGTCTAGGCGCGTTGCGCGAAACTGATCTTACGTAAGTAGGGTACGCATTGCGTACCTTTAAGCGTTATAAAGGTATGCAATGCATACCCTACACAATCGTTGTCGTATGTTGAGCCTTTCTAAGGCTTAACACATTTTAAAATCTATCACTTACTCGTCTGACTTAATGCGAACGGGTGTCATTTCGGCCTCTTTGAGCCGCCACATAAAAATCAACAAGATACTTCCTAAAGCTAATAGAAACAGCTGTAAAGGAAGCCTACCGTGCAGTACTCCAATAGAAATAGAAAAAGTGAGTAGTACTAGAACCATTGCCTTAATTTTAGATTTGCGACTAATAGAACGATTAGTCTCCCACTGCTGTAAATCAGCACCGAACCAGCGATTATTTAATAAGCGTTGGTGAAAGTAGGGTGAGCTTTTTGAAAAACAAGCGAGAGCAAGGATAAGGAAAGGTGTGGTGGGTAATAGAGGTAGAAAAGCCCCAATAATACCCAGAGCTACACAAAGCAGCCCAATGGAAAGCAATAGATATTTTTTAATATGTTTGCGCATAGGTCTTGAGAAGATTATTGAAAATAACAGTGTTGTTTTAAATCCGCTTAAAACTATCTTAAGTGCTTATTAGATAACAATCAATCAGGCTGAGTGCTTTTACGTTGTAAAATTTAATCAGCTACATTATTATCCTTAGTATCTACACAAGTCTTAAAGCCTTCTCCAGAGGGAGAAGGTTGGATGAGGGGAAATAGATAAGTGCCTGATTTTATTCTCCTCACCCCCGCCCTCTCCATCAGGAGAGGGAGTCATTGGGTGCTATAACTCATTGTATTTTTTTTGTAAAAAGTTGTGTGGATAGCTATGCCTTGTGGGTATAAGTAGAAAAATACTGAATAAATGAGAGAGTAGTTTTGTATTTTTAGATATGAATACTTCCTCATTTTAATGCTGGTAAATAAATAGTAAACAAACTCAAAATGGTCGCTAAGAGAAGAGTATATAAACGTCGGGTATTAGTTTTGATTGTAAGCTGCATTGCACTTATTTCAGATGTAGCTTTTGTCGGACTTAATTATTGGTCTGCAAAGTCATCTTTAGAAAATTCATTAATGCGCCATGCAGATAATCACATGCAGTCAATTAATATTGCAGTCAATATGACTTATAGAAATATGCTGCAATTTGCCAAACATTTAACGCATCATCAGGAATTAAATCAATTATTCTTGGAAGGTAAGCAAGCAGTAGAATCCAAAGGCTCTGATAGCCCTGAAGCTAATAAAATCAGACAAAAAATGCTGACTATTCTTAAGCTTGGCTGGGATGAGATGACGGCAGAGTTTGATGTGCGCCAGCTACATTATCATTTGGCGCCAGGTAGCTTAAGTTTTTTACGAGTACATAGGCCAGAGAAATTTGGTGACCGTATGGATGAGGTAAGGCATACCGTTGTCGATACAAATACTGAGAAAAAACAGCATATAGGATTTGAGACGGGTAGAGTCTACAGTGGCTTGCGTGGGGTTGTTCCAGTTTTTGCCACAGATAGAAAAACTAATAAGACTATTCATGTTGGAGCGGTAGAGGTAGGCACATCATACCAGTCACTTTTAGAAATGATTGCTGCCGAAGAAAAAATTGGCGCTGCTGTTTTACTCACTCAAGCACATGTTGCAAAAAACATGTGGCCAGAGTATGTAGAGTCTCATTTTGGTAAGGCTTTAGCAACTTGCAGTTGTTTTATAGAAGCGAGTTCAGGCTCAATAGAAGAGACTAAAGGCATTGTTTTAGCATTAGAAGGTAGTCACTTTAATAACCCAGAGAAAACAATAAAAATTATTAAGGAAAATGGCCGTTATCTTAAAATCTATCATGCGCCTTTACAAGATTACCAAAGCTTAAAGAACAAGTCCGGTGCCGTTGGCTATACGATTATTTGGGATGATGTGACTAAAGAAATCAATAAGTTTTATCATGATATTCAGTGGAATATTATGTATGGAATTATTGGTTTTCTGGGCATTGAGTTAGCTTTATTTTTTGGCATTCGTTTAGAAGATAAATATAAAGGAATGAAAGAGTTGATGATTTTGGATGGTTTGACTGGGATTCCCAATCGTCGAGATTTTGAAATAACATTAGTTAAAGAGATTAACCGTTGTAAACGCAGTAGTATCCCTTTATCTGTCGTGATGAGTGATATTGATTATTTCAAACCCTTTAACGATACTTATGGGCATGTAAAGGGCGATGAGTGTTTGCGCAATGTTGCAACGGCTTTATCGAAATCATTAAACCGTAGTTCAGACTATGTAGCTCGATATGGGGGTGAAGAATTTGTGTTAATTTTACCAAACACGACTGAAAAACAAGCGGTAGCAATTGCAGAAAAAGCACGTATAGCTGTTGAAGAGCTTGCCATAAGTCACAAAGGCTCCAAAGTGAGTTCACGAGTCACCATGAGTTTTGGTGTTGCGAGTACAGATTTTAAAGATCAAAAACAAATGACAGAAAACTTGATAATTTTAGCCGATAACTGCCTATATGACGCTAAAGAGCAAGGACGAAACTGTGTCGTAGTAAGGCCTACTTAATTAACTCCCGTAAGGTATGTGAAGTTTTTTAAATAAAACGAAGGGGCGCGATGGGAAGTTGAAGAAACCTATTATCTAAGCGTTATCAGGTATATAGAAAAGTATTATGTTTATTTAATTAAGGTTAATAGGTGATATTACTTAGTGTTGAGTCGATAAGGTCTGATTATGCACTTAACACAGGTAAAACACAGTAACCCGCGAAAAGATGTAAGTTCTGCGTAAATACATGCATACGAGGCCTATCAAAGACTTGGTTT
>Ga0209495_1002818_pt1 | contig 11107 bp, 7 predicted proteins | sample EN1Hudsemesocosm_FD_184629 | JGI IMG/M metagenome (GOLD analysis project Ga0209495, IMG submission 184629) | Methane-oxidizing microbial communities from mesocosms in the Hudson Canyon - EN1E Hudson Canyon (SPAdes) (version 2) | ecosystem: Environmental > Aquatic > Marine > Cold seeps | place... | reverse complement strand
GTACTACGTTGTTTAGGTTCACGGACGATCAAGCTTGTTAAACCTGTCACTTCATCGACTTGTTTATCAACAGTAACACCTTCAATCAAGTCTTTTAACTCAACACTACCGGTTACTTCTGTTACAACTGGATGCGTATGCGGATCCCATGTCGCAATAACTTGTCCCGCTTCTACTGCTTCATTATCGGCTACAGTAATTTCAGAACCATAAGGGATTTTATAACGCTCACGCTCACGACCATTTTCATCGATAAGATGTAATTCACCAGAACGAGATACAGCAATAAATTTACCACTGACATGTTTTACAGACTTAACGTTATGGAAACGAATAGTACCGTTGAACTTCAATGCAACTGAGTTATCAGCAGCTGTACGTGATGCCGCACCACCAATATGGAAAGTACGCATTGTTAGCTGCGTGCCTGGCTCACCAATTGATTGAGCCGCGATAACACCGACAGCTTCACCTTCATTGATGATATGACCACGACCTAAATCACGACCGTAACATTTAGCACAGACACCATGGCGAGATTCACACGTAATTGCTGAACGAACAAGTACTTCATCAATACCCGCTTTTTCTAATTGGGTAACAGATGCTTCATCCATTAATGTACCCGCTGGAATAACAACATCTTCTCCATTCGTAGCCATTACATCAAGTGATGCTACTCGGCCTAATACACGCTCACCTAGTGGTTCAACAACATCACCACCTTCAATGATAGGTGACATATTTACGCCATCTTCAGTACCACAATCCTCTTCAATGACAACAAGATCTTGAGATACATCTACCAAACGACGTGTTAGATAACCAGAGTTCGCTGTTTTCAATGCAGTATCGGCCAAACCTTTACGAGCACCATGAGTAGAAATAAAGTATTGAAGTACGTCCAAACCTTCACGGAAGTTCGCCGTGATTGGTGTTTCGATGATAGAACCATCAGGTTTTGCCATCAAGCCTCGCATCCCAGCTAACTGACGAATCTGTGCAGCAGAACCACGCGCTCCAGAATCTGCCATCATATAGATAGAGTTCATAGATTGCTGCTCAACTTCATTACCTTCAGCATCAACAACAGTGTCAGCACCAAGGCCATCCATCATAGATTTAGCAATTTGGTCATTGGTACGAGACCAAATATCGATAATTTTATTGTAACGTTCACCATCTGTTACCAAACCAGAAGCATATTGTGTTGCAATTTCTTCAACTTCAGCTTCAGCTTCAGCAAGAATAGATGCTTTTTGCTCTGGAATTACCATATCATCAACACCAACCGAAGCACCTGATTTAGTTGCTTGGCTGAAACCTAGATACATCAATTGGTCAGCAAAAATAACTGTATCTTTAAGACCTAATGCACGGTAACTAATATTGATTAAATCACCCAGAGCTTTCTTAGTCATTGAGCGATCAACAACTGAGAACGGTAAGCCTTTTGGAACGATTCCAAATAAGATAGCACGACCCACTGTTGTTTCAACACGGATCGTTTTACTTTGCTCAGGCTCTGGTAAAGAAACATCAGTTTCGTCAAGACGCACTGTTATTTGAGCGTGTAAAGCTACTTCTTTATTGTCATAAGCCCGTTTTAACTCTGCTAAGTTAGCAAATTTAAGACCTTCACCTTTAGCATTCACTAAAACACGTGTCATGTAATACAAACCCAATACCACATCTTGTGATGGAATGATTACTGGCTCACCATTAGCAGGAGACAAAATATTGTTTGTCGCCATCATTAATGAACGTGCTTCTAATTGAGCTTCCAATGATAATGGTACGTGTACCGCCATTTGATCACCATCAAAATCGGCGTTAAATGCGCCACAAACTAAAGGATGAAGCTGAATCGCTTTACCTTCAATAAGTAATGGTTCAAATGCTTGGATACCTAATCTATGCAATGTCGGCGCACGGTTTAACATGATTGGATGTTCGCGAATCACATCTTCAAGGATATCCCAAACTTCTGGACCTTCACGTTCAACCATTTTCTTAGCAGCTTTAATTGTCGTTGCTAAGCCTTTACGTTCTAATTTACCGTAGATAAATGGTTTGAATAGCTCCAATGCCATTTTCTTAGGAAGACCACATTGGTGTAATTTCAAGTATGGACCAACCACGATTACAGAACGACCAGAGTAATCTACACGTTTACCAAGTAAGTTTTGACGGAAACGACCTTGCTTACCTTTAATCATGTCTGCCAAAGATTTCAATGGCATACGGTTTGTACCGGTAATTGCACGACCGCGACGACCATTATCTAATAAGGCATCAACAGATTCTTGCAACATACGTTTTTCGTTACGCACGATGATATCAGGCGCATTTAGATCTAATAAACGCTTCAGACGGTTATTACGGTTAATAACACGGCGGTAAAGATCATTAAGATCAGATGTTGCGAAACGGCCACCATCAAGTGGTACTAATGGACGTAAATCTGGTGGAAGAATTGGTAACACTTCCATTACCATCCATTCTGGTTTGTTGCCAGAATTTTGGAAGGCTTCCATTAGTTTTAAACGTTTTGTAAGTTTCTTGATTTTAGTTTCAGATTTTGTTGCATCCATATCTTCACGGATAGAAGCAATCTCTTGTTCTAAATTAATATTACGTAATAAGTGTTGTACCGCTTCAGCCCCCATGCGTGCATCAAATTCATCACCGAATTCTTCAACAGCATTTAGGTATGTTTCATCAGACATTAATTGACCAACTTCTAATGTCGTCATACCCGGGTCAATAACCATATATGCTTCAAAGTAAAGCACTCGTTCAATATCACGTAACGTCATATCTAAGAATGATGAGATACGTGATGGTAACGATTTTAAGAACCAAATATGTGCTACTGGGCTAGCCAATTCAATATGAGCCATACGCTCACGACGAACTTTAGCAACCGTCACTTCTACGCCACATTTTTCACAGATAACACCGCGATGTTTTAGACGTTTGTATTTACCACATAAACATTCGTAATCTTTAACTGGGCCAAAGATTTTGCAACAAAATAAACCTTCGCGTTCAGGTTTGAATGTACGATAGTTAATTGTTTCTGGTTTTTTAACCTCTCCGAATGACCATGATCTCACCATTTTTGGTGATGCAAGGCCAATCCGAATAGCATCAAACTCATCTGATGGGGTTTGTTGCTTTAACAGATTAAGTAAGTCTTTCATGTTTCTTTCTCCGCTGTCGTATTACCGACAATAGTTTGATTATCTATACTAACTTTAGAATTAAAAATTAACTTAGTCTTCGACTAAATCAATATCAATACCCAGAGAACGAATCTCATGCGTTAGAACTTTGAAGGATTCAGGCATGCCTGCATCCATACGATAATCACCATCCACAATGTTTTTATAGATCCGAGTACGACCTTGAACATCATCTGATTTCACAGTTAACATTTCTTGAAGTGTATAAGCAGCACCATAAGCTTGTAGTGCCCATACCTCCATCTCACCAAATCGCTGACCACCAAACTGTGCTTTACCACCTAATGGTTGTTGCGTTACTAGACTGTAAGGACCAGTAGAACGAGCATGCATTTTGTCATCAACTAAGTGATTCAATTTCAACATATGCATATAACCAACAGTAACGGGTCTTTCGAACTCATCACCTGTACGGCCATCAATCAGCGTTGCTTGACCACTACGTGGTAAACCCGCTAATTCAAGCATATCTTTAATTTCAGTTTCTTTAGCGCCGTCAAATACAGGGGTTGCCATTGGCACACCACCACGTAAGTTTCCAGCCAACTCAACAATTTCTTCATCAGATAAAGAATCTAAGTCTTCTTGCTTACCACTTGTGTTGTAAACCTTGCCTAAGAACTCGCGAATCTCAGCCATCTCACGTTTTTCATCTAACATGTCAGCAATCTTAAAGCCTAGACCTTTAGCAGCCCAACCTAAGTGAATTTCAAGTACCTGACCAATATTCATACGCGAAGGTACACCCAATGGGTTCAACACGATATCAACAGGACGGCCATCTGCGGTGTAAGGCATGTCTTCAACCGGTACGATGTTAGAAATAACACCTTTATTACCATGTCGACCGGCCATTTTATCACCCGGTTGGATGCGACGTTTAACAGCTAAGAAGACCTTAACCATTCGTTGTACACCCGCCGCTAAATCATGACCTGAAATCAATTTATCTTTCTTGATTTCAAACTGATCATCCATATCTTGACGATATTGTTTGATTTGCACAGAAGCTTGTTCTAATTGAGCATTCAATGTGTCAGATTCCATTTGAATCTCAAACCATTTTGAGTGCTCAAGCTTCGCTAAGTAGCTTTTAGTGACGTTAGCGCCTTTATCAAGGCCCGGTGCTTTTACAGCTGCTTTACCTGTTAATGATTTTTCTAAACGAGAGAAAACATCATCAACAATGATACGGTGTTGATCTTTTAAATCAGCACGTACTTTGTCAAGCTCTGCTTTTTCGATGGCAATTGCACGCTCATCTTTATCCACACCTTCACGAGTGAAGACTTGAACATCGATAACAGTACCAAATGTGCTTGAAGGAACACGTAAAGAAGAATCTTTAACGTCTGCCGCTTTTTCACCAAAGATGGCACGGAGTAATTTTTCTTCCGGTGTTAATTGAGTTTCACCTTTAGGCGTTACTTTACCCACTAAGATGTCACCAGGTTTAACTTCAGCACCCACGTAAACGATACCTGACTCGTCTAATTTAGATAAAGCACCTTCGCTTACATTTGGAATATCACTGGTGATTTCCTCAGTACCTAATTTAGTATCACGTGCTAAACAGTTTAATTCTTGAATATGAATTGTTGTAAAACGATCTTCTTTTACAACACGTTCAGAAACTAGAATTGAATCCTCAAAGTTATAACCATTCCAAGGCATAAATGCGATTAGCATATTTTGACCTAGGGCAAGCTCACCTTTATCTGTAGATGGACCATCTGCAAGGATATCGCCTTTAGCAATCTCATCACCTGGTTTAACTAATGGGCGTTGGTTAATACATGTACTTTGATTTGAACGAGCATATTTAATCAACGTGTAGATATCTACACCAGAATCAGCATCGCCTGCTTCAGCATCATTAACACGAATAACAACACGGCTAGCATCTACTGAATCAACGATACCACCACGTTTTGCAACAACCATTACACCAGAATCACGCGCTACAGCACGCTCCATACCAGTACCAACGATTGGCTTTTCAGCACGTAATGTAGGAACGGCTTGACGTTGCATGTTCGAACCCATCAAGGCACGGTTAGCATCATCATGTTCTAAGAATGGAATTAATGACGCAGCAACAGATACAACTTGTCGTGGCGATACATCCATATACTGAACTTGATCAGCAGGCATTAATGAGAATTCGTTTTTGTGACGACATGGCACCATATTGTCTTGAATTACATTTTCATCATTCAAATCAATTGTTGCTTGGGCAATTTTAAAATCACCTTCATCAATCGCTGATAAATATTCAATATCAGAGGTTGCAACACCATCAATAACCTTACGGTAAGGTGTTTCAATAAAGCCATATTCATTTGTACGAGCATAAACGGCTAGAGAGTTGATCAAACCGATGTTTGGACCCTCTGGCGTTTCGATAGGACATACACGACCATAGTGAGTAGGATGTACATCACGAACTTCAAAACCAGCACGTTCACGTGTCAAACCACCTGGGCCTAACGCAGAAACACGACGTTTATGTGTTACTTCAGACAATGGATTATTTTGATCCATGAACTGAGATAATTGACTTGAACCAAAGAATTCTTTAATTGCAGCAGCAACAGGCTTCGCATTGATCAATTGCTGAGGCATTAAACCTTCAGATTCAGCAATGCTTAAACGTTCACGAACAGCACGTTCAACACGAACTAAACCGACACGGAATTGGTTTTCAGCCATTTCACCAACGCTACGTACGCGACGGTTACCAAGGTGATCGATATCATCAACGACGCCGTTACCATTACGGATATTGATTAATTCAAGAAGCACATCAAGAATGTCTTGATTCGATAATATGCCTTCACCTTCAACTTCTTCTTTACCAATGCGACGGTTAAACTTCATACGGCCTACCGCTGATAGGTCATAACGTTCGCTTGCGAAGAATAGATTCTTGAACAAGTTGTTCGCTGAATCTTCTGTCGGTGGCTCACCAGGACGCATCATACGGTAGATTTCAACTTTAGCTTCTAATGCGCTATTTGTTTCATCTAGACGTAATGTGTCTGAAATATAAGGGCCTTTATCTAAGTCATTTGAATAAATAACTTCAATAGAAGAGACATCAAAACGTTCTAATGTTTCTAATACTTCTTCAGTAATTTCATCATTAGCTGACAATAATAGTTCACCACTATCAGTATCAATCATGTCTTTAGCAATAACACGACCAATCAAATAGTTAGCAGGAACAGTTAAGCTTGTCATCTTAGCTTTCGTCATTTGACGAACATGACGGCCAGTAATTGGATTTTCAGCTTCAACTAATACATCACCATTTGGTAATGTAATATCGCACGGCACGGTTTGACCACGTAAACGTTGTGGGTCAAGAGCTAATTCAAACTCGTCACCTTTCTTAGTGAACGTATCACGATCAAAGAAAACATCTAGAATTTCTTCAGTCGAATATTCAAGTGCACGTAATAAAACAGTTGCTGGTAATTTACGGCGACGATCGATACGAACAAAGACACCATCTTTGTGATCAAATTCAAAGTCAAGCCATGAACCACGGTAAGGGATTACACGAGCGTTAAATAAAATCTTACCTGATGAGTGAGACTTACCTTTATCACTATCAAAGAACACACCTGGAGAACGGTGTAACTGAGATACGATCACACGCTCAGTACCATTAATAACAAAGTTACCTTTCTCTGTCATTAATGGGATTTCACCCATATAAACTTCCTGATCTTTAATCTCTTTTACAACTTTAGATTTTGCAGGCGCATCTTTATCATAAATGACAAGACGCATTTTAACTCTTAGAGGTGCAGCATAAGTCACGCCACGAAGTTGACATTCTTTAACGTCAAATGATGGAGTACCCAAGCGATAGCTTACATATTGTAATTCCGCCTTGCCTGTGTGACTTTTAATAGGAAGAACAGAACTAAACGCGGCATGTAAGCCTCTAGAATCACGTTCGTCTGCAGAAATACCTTGTTGTAAGAATTCCTGATACGAATCTACTTGAGTAGCGATCAGGTTAGGAACATTCAAGATACTTGGGCGTTTGCCAAAATCTTTACGAATCCGTTTTTTCTCGGTAAACGTATAAGCCATTTATTACACCTCAGAGATCATCCTGTATCCATGCACATGCATGAAGACTAGGAATTGTAATATTGTATTCGGTGGCCAGATAAAACGTAGCTGACCAGTAACGGAAAAAGGCCGGTGGTTAAAACCACCAGCCAGTTTCTATATCGCAACTAATATTCTGTTGCGATCGGAGCAGAGCTTACTTAAGTTCAGCAGCTGCGCCAGCTTCAGTAAGTTGTTTAACAACATCTTCAGCTTCAGCTTTTTCAGCACCTTCTTTAACTGTTGCAGGCACGCCTTCAACCATGTCTTTAGCTTCTTTCAAGCCAAGACCAGTGATACCACGTACTGCTTTGATAACTTTAACTTTGTTATCACCAAAGCTTGTCATTACAACGTCAAACTCAGTTTGTTCAGCGGCAGCAGCACCACCAGCGTCGCCACCAGCAGCAGCAGCAGCTACAGGAGCAGCAGCAGTTACGCCGAATTTTTCTTCCATTGCTTCGATTAAATCAACAACTTCAACAACAGTCATGTTAGAAATCGCTTCTAAGATATCGTCTTTAGATACAGCCATTTTATTTTCCTATTTCTTGCTTACAGAATTAATTTATACAGTTCAAATTCACAAATGAATTTAAGCTGCTTCTTTAGCATCGCGGACAGCCGCGAGCGTACGAACCATTTTGCTAGTCGGAGCAACTAAAGTACGAACAAATTTTTCAATCGGCGCTTTCATAGTACCCATAAGGATAGCAATTGCTTGATCCTTAGTAGGCATTTTAGCTAGTTTCTCAATATCTGAAGCTGGTAATAATTTACCACCTAGAGAAACCATTTTGATTTCAAGTTTGTCGTTTTCTTTAACAAATGTGCTCATGACACGTGCTACTGCACCTGGATCTTCTTGCGAAAAACCAAATACTAGAGGTCCTGTCATTCCTTCCTGCATGCAGGCGAAATCAGTTCCCTCAACGGCACGTTTAGCTAACGTATTACGAACAACACGTAAATAAACATTCTCTTCACGTGCGGCGTTACGTAGCTCAGTCATATCTGAAACAGACAATCCGTGATATTCAGCTGCAACAGCAGAATAAGCAACAGATGCTACTTCAGCGACTTCAGCAACTACGGCTTTCTTACCTTCAAGATTCATTGCCACCTAAGTTACCTCCTTAGGATCACTATCCAAAATAGTGATGGTTGCTAAAAAGAAAGGGAATATTCCCTTCCACCATTTACGGTATTCAACGTCAGAAATTCTGTAGCTGAACCCGTCTGCGTAGGCCAATTACACGGATGTAATCGATTAAACTCACATACCTACGGTCTTAGACAACTCGCACCTTAAGATGCGAGTGGTCCAAATTTATCATCGACTCTATTTAAGAGTGATGAATGCCTTATCAAGAATAAGGCCCGCACCCATTGTGCTAGAAACACTTACTTTCTTGAAGAAAGTACCTTTAGCTGAGCTTGGTTTTAATTTATTTAAGTCTTCAAGTAATGCTTCAAGATTTTGACGCAAAGCAGCTACTTCAAAGCTAGCATTACCGATTGTGCAGTGAATGATACCTGCTTTATCTGTGCGGTAACGTACTTGACCTGCTTTAGCATTTTTAACCGCTTCAGCAACGTTTGGCGTAACAGTTCCCACTTTAGGGTTAGGCATTAAACCACGAGGGCCCAATACTTGGCCTAATGTACCAACGACACGCATTGCATCTGGTGAAGCAATAACAACGTCAAAGTCCATATTACCTGCTTTAATAGATTCTGCTAAATCTTCAAAACCAACAATATCAGCACCAGCAGCAGTAGCCGCTTCAGCATTCGCACCTTGTGCAAATACAGCAACACGCACAGTTTTACCTGTACCGTTTGGCAACACAGTTGAACTACGTACAACTTGATCAGATTTACGAGGATCTACACCCAAGTTAATCGCAACATCAATTGACTCAACAAATTTTGCTGACGCATTGTCTTTAATGAATGCTAGCGCTTCATCAATTTGATGAGCAGAACCAGCTTCAAGTTTCTCACGGATCGCAAGACCTCTTTTACCCATAGCAGCCATTATTCAACACCCTCTGTATTCAAACCCATGCTACGTGCTGTACCTGCGATTGTTCTAACAGCAGCATCCATATCAGCAGCAGTAAGATCAGGCATTTTAGTCGTTGCAATCTCTTCTAATTGTGCGCGTGTAACAGTCCCAACTTTTTCAGTATTTGGACGGCCACTACCACTTTTAAGACCTGCAGCTTTTAAAAGCAATACTGCAGCAGGTGGTGTTTTTGTAATGAATGTAAAGCTTTTATCACTAAATACTGTAATCACAACAGGAACAGGTAAACCTGATTCCATGCTTTGTGTTTTAGCATTGAATGCTTTACAGAATTCCATGATATTCACACCATGTTGACCCAATGCAGGACCAACAGGAGGACTTGGATTAGCGGCACCAGCTGGCACTTGCAGCTTGATGTAGGCGTCTATTTTTTTAGCCATTTTATTCTCCTAAACGGGTACAAACGCCTTACGGCTCCCCAAAATACCAGTATTACTAGAGCTATTAGCCCTTAGCAACCTGACCAAATTCAAGTTCGACAGGTGTAGAACGACCAAAGATGACCACTTCAACACGCATTGTACTTTTTTCGTAATTAACTTCTTCAACAACACCAGTGAAATCATTGAAAGGTCCATCTGTAACACGGACAACCTCACCAGGCTCAAACAATACTTTAGGTCTTGGACTATCAACACCTTCTTGCACACGCTGTAAAATCTGATCTGCTTCAGCTTCAGTGATAGGTGCAGGATGAGTACCAGAACCACCAATAAAACGTAGTACACGCGGAATGTCATTCACCACATGCCATGTTTCATCATCCATTTCCATTAAGACTAAAACATAGCCAGGAAAGAATTTTCGTTCACTACGGCGTTTTTGACCTTCACGCATTTCAACAACTTCTTCAGTAGGAACTAAAACTTCACCGAATTTATCTTGCAATTCGAATCGTTCAATTCGCTCTTCTAAAGAACGTTTAACTTGTGCTTCAAAACCAGAAAAAGCTTGAATTACATACCACTGCTTACTCATATCCAAACCTTTTATTATGCTACTAGAGCGCCAACTGCCCAACCTAACATTGAATCAACAGCCCATAACATCAATGCTGCAACCATAACCATCAGTATTACAATCATTGTTGTTTGCACTGTTTCTTGACGTGTGGGCCAAACAACTTTGCGAACTTCTACTTGTGTATCACGAATATAACTCAATGCTGCTGAGCCAACTGTAGTTCGCGATGCAATAAACAAAGAAAGCCCAGCTGCAGTTAGCAAGCCAAGCACTCTTAACAACGTAGAATATTCTGCGTAGTTATAAAACAAAGCAATCGCAGCCATCATGACGACGACTGCGATAATCATTTTGATATTATCTGCCATTATATATTCTTATGTTATCAATCTTTGTGAAAACAAGAATGGCAGGCCAGGAGGGAATCGAACCCCCAACCTACGGTTTTGGAGACCGTCGCTCTGCCAATTGAGCTACTGGCCTAACATAAACTTGAAACAGGTCGAAGACTCCAAATCTTCATCCCGCCTTTAACCCTTTAACTATTCAGTGATCTTACTTACAACGCCGGCACCAACGGTACGGCCACCTTCACGAATAGCAAAACGTAAACCTTCTTCCATCGCAATCGGTGCGATTAAAGTTACGTCCATTTTAACGTTGTCGCCTGGCA
>Ga0209495_1002814_pt1 | contig 11118 bp, 7 predicted proteins | sample EN1Hudsemesocosm_FD_184629 | JGI IMG/M metagenome (GOLD analysis project Ga0209495, IMG submission 184629) | Methane-oxidizing microbial communities from mesocosms in the Hudson Canyon - EN1E Hudson Canyon (SPAdes) (version 2) | ecosystem: Environmental > Aquatic > Marine > Cold seeps | place... | reverse complement strand
TGCCAATAAATTAGCGAATATTAGCGCAATGGAAGAGCGCGGTGAGATTAGCCCCATTATTCGTTTAGAGAAAAGTTATTTATGTAACTTTCAATGTACACATTGCTCAGCCGAATACTATATGGATCGTCACTTGGATAAGGTACTTCATGTGACAGATGATCGAAAAAAAATTGATCTTGAAAAAATTAAAGATATTTCACGAGAAGCAGATGAGCTTGGTTTAGCTAGATTTGTAATTACCGGAGGTGAGCCTTTGGTAATGAGAGATTTAGATGAAGTGGTTGCTGCAATTGATCCAGAGAAACATTATGTGATTGTTGATACAAATGGTTGGTTTTTAGATGCAGAAAAGGCCCGACACCTTAAATCAATAGGTGTTGAAAAAATTCAATTGTCTTTAGATAGTTTGGTTGAAGAAGAACATGATAATTTTCGTAATAAACCAGGCTCTTATAAAAAGGTTATGAAGGCCATTGATGCAACGATTGGTGCAGGATTAAATCTTTTATTATCTACAGTGCTTATTAAGGGACAGCCTAAAACTCAAGCGTTTCTAGATTTATGTAAATTTTCTACGGATAAAGGTGTTGGCTTATATGTGTCTTATGCAAAACCAACAGGATCGTGTACTGATCACCCTGAGTTTGTAATCGATAAAGAAGATGCAGATATTCTACGTAGCCTAGAAAAAGAATATATGGTTTTTACTCATATGACGCCATCGTATGGATCATTTAAAGGATGTATTACGGTGAAGGGAATTATTACAGTTACTTCAACGGGTGAAATCACACCTTGTCCGTATATAGATTTTTCAATAGGAAATTTATATGAAAATTCACTCAAAGAAATTCTTGACCGTGGAATGGGTAACCCTTGGTTAGGGCCACACCGCCCAGATTGTTTAATAGGTGAAGACCCTAAGTTTATTAAAATTCATACTGAGAAAACAGCGGGGGCAAAACACCTTCCGCTCCCTTGGGGCGAAGGGTTTACTGATGATGATTCATTAGTGGGTTAATGGCGTTATTAAAAATTTTGGTTTTATAAGGAAGAAGGTGGTGGTTTATGAAAAGTGTTGCTGTAGCGGAAAGTGATAGTAATTTTGATGGATATGGTAGATGTATTCCTGCCTCATTAACGGCGCCTGCCCATAAAGACTCACGGCGGTATTTCACAATTACTCAGCCTCAAGTCGATTATCATGAGATTTATCAACGTTTAAATAAAATATTCAATTTTAGTGCGCAATTATCAGTTAGTGATTTCGAGATACGTGCAGAAGAGATTTTAAACCAGCTACGTGCTGATGGAAGTAACCAGAAGATATGCTCTGGAATTGCAGTGCCTTTTATACTTCCTCAAGCAAATTATGCGGATATAGGAGAAGTTTTTCAAAGCACATATTTAGATGGTGTTAAGCAAACATTTCAACAAATGTTTCCCGACTATTCTTTTGATAGCTACTGTCAAGATAGTTTGGTAGGAAAGTTTTCTGTTACACAAGGGACTCGTCAAGATAAGCTAATGCAGGCAATGAAAGAAGGTGTGGTTGTCGGCTATTATTTTCCATGCTTATTAGAGTACTCAGTACCAGCAACGATAGAGAAAATAGCTGCATTGCCTGAAAATTTCATTTTAGCAGGTGGCTTTGATACATCGGCAGCATTGATAGGGTCACCAAAAATTTTGTTAAAAAAGGATGGTTACCCACCGCTTTTATGGATTCCTGGCTTTTCAACTGATAACGCTAATGAGGGGTATCATTTTGAAGCATATGGTTATGATTTAACCTTTAACCGTAGAATGCACCTTGGGCAAGTTGCTGAATATTGGGCTAGTGGATTGGTTGTTTTGGGATGAGGACGTAGTTAATAAATGGGTTTTAAGTAAAGTGCGATGACTGGTAAGTAAGTATTATTTAATAATTATTATAGATGAGGAAAAAGTCGAATGATATATGAAGAACCGGCTCTGTTTGATAAACAGAATCCGTTAGTGAGTATTTTGATCTATAACTACAATTATGGGCGTTACCTTGACGACTGCTTGGAGAGTCTTTGTACGCAAACATACCCAAATGTTGAAATTATCTTTTCAGATAATGCCTCTACTGATAATTCATGGGAAATTGCTTTAGATTTTGTTAAAAAATATCCTGGACGTATGACTGTTACTCAAAACAGGAAGAATTTGGGTGTTGATGCCAACTTTAGAAACTGCTTTTTAAATGCACGAGGTAAATATTTTATCAATATGTGCTCTGATGATGTATTAATGCCTGATTTCACAGAAAGGTGCGTGAGAATTCTTGAAGGAAATCATGATGTTGGTTTTGTAATGACACATCGAGGTGTTATAGATGCTGAAGGGCTGCAGACCGATGAGCCTCCTTTTTATAATCAGTCTTGTATTGTTCCTGGTCCAGAACAGGCGGCTGTTTATATGATGGCTGCAGTGAACCCTAGTGTATCTCAGATTATGTACAATATAAAAAGTGTGTCGGGTAAGTCTGGTACTGGAGAGTTAGTCAGTCGCTGGTATGGTGCTCGAATACTTGACTTTAATATGTGTACTGAATACTCAATGGCTTATATTGCTGAGCCGCTGATGCTACATCGGATTCATGGTGAAAATGATTCACTCTCAGCAGCAGCTAATTTATTAGAAGTGATTGGGCCTTACGTATTGCAACATCAGTTTTCTGATTCTGCTGCAGCTTTTAAAATGAATAAGGTTATAGAAAGGTTACCTGCATCATTAGAGAAATTAGCTGGATTGTCTTTGCGGTATTGCATCCGATCGTTGACCAATAAAGATATTAAATTAGCGAAACGTTATTTTTACCTTTCTCTTGCTATTAGTAGTGATATTGAAGATGATGAAACATTGAAGAAACTGCAGCAATATTGGGTAGCAAGTGATGATGAAAAAGTTAGTATATTAGAGTCTTTTCATCAAACAAATGATTTAGTAACTCGGATGGTTTCTTATGACCCGCCTGAAGGTAGTACTCCTTTATGAGTTCTATGTCCTTAAGTGAAATTAAACATAAGCTTAGTCAGTCACAACATGTTTGTCTATTTGGTGGGGGTGCATTATTTCACGAATGTATTGAACAAATAATATTAGTTTTAGGAAAACCCCCTGATTATGTAAGTGATAACGACCAAGATAAGTGGGATACGAGCATAAAAGGTATCCCCGTTATTTCTCCTAAAACATTATTCTCTTTACCAAATGATGTGGTTGTCATTATTGTAGTTAAGAATTATGAGGTTATTTCTGAGCAGTTATATGCGGGAGGAATTAGTAATATATTATTACTCACTTTTGGGCGGACATATAATGCTGTTAGCGGCTTTCGTTCTTTAGAAAATAAACAATCATTACTACCAGTTAAAAATGATTTTTATATTCAGAATTGTGGTAAATGGGCGTTAATAACGGGAGCTTCAAGGGGGGTCGGTTATCAGCTTGCTATATCTTTTGCAAAGTTAGGAATTAATATTATCGCTCATAGTCGTGCGCTGGCTCATACTGAAAAAGTTAAAAAAGATTGTATTATGTTAGGTGTTGAAGTGAAGACTATAGCCGCTGACCTTGGGAATAGTAAAGAAATCAGAAGCTTATTAGAGGTTTGTGATAATGAACTACCTGCTATTGATATATTAGTCAATTGTGCTGCTGTGTCGATATTACCTCCTTCAGCTAATATTTGGGAAATGAGGGAGGCGGATTATTTAACAACGTATGCGATTAATAGTGTTGCCCCCATTATGATAGCAAATCATTTTATTCCTTTAATGATTGACAGAGGCTTCGGGCGCGTGATTAATGTTAGCAGCAGTATTCAGCATACCCCATCAGCAATGAGCTACTCATGTAGCAAAGCTGCATTAAATAAGTATGTCTTTGATATTTCACCTTCTTTATTGAATACAGGAGTGTTACTTTCAGTTGTTGACCCAGGGTGGTTACGTACCGATATGGGGGGCGCCGCCGCTCCTCATGTTGTAGAGAGCGTTATACCAGGGGCTATATTGGGTGTGCTGCTAGAAAAATATGATAATGGGCAATGGTTCAGTGCTCAAGAGTATGCAGGGTTGGATAATATGGCTGCCGCACAAAAAGCTCGATTTCTCTGTGAAAATAATAATAACCTCAGCTAGGAGTAATTAAAATGGCAGATACAAAGTCAAAAACAAACTATGCAGCAGGCGATGTTGTTCGTTCATGTGAAAAACTTGAAGCTGGTCTACGATTTGGTCAAGAAGGGGTTTCTGCTTGTGCTTTAGGTCCTTTTCAGTCACCGATCTATTGGTCGGCAGATGAAGCTGCAAAAATTGAGATATCAAAAGAAATGCTTATAGATAAGCGTAAGAAAATTTTTGATATGTTAAATGATGATTATAGTGAGACGCCATGTAAGGGCTGTCAAATGGTGACGACAAAGAAATATGAAGATGTTGAATTTTCTCGACTTGGGCATATTGATTTTTCTGAAACGAGCTTATGTAATATACGCTGTGATTATTGTTGCTATACAAAACATGATTCATTCAAGAAATCTAAATTTGATTCATTAAACATACTTCAGAAATTTTCTGCTGATGATGTTGAGTGGAATTCTGCAGTTGATTTTGGTGGTGGTGAACCAACGGTATTGCCTAACTTTACTGAATGTATTGATTACTTTAAGTCGCGGGGGATACGCGTATTTTTATATACTAATGCTGTTAAGTTCTCTCAAGCTGCTTATGATGGTTTGGTAAAAGGAAATATTAGTTGGCTGTGTGTATCTTTAGATTGTGGAACATCCTCAACATATAATAAAACAAAGCAGCGTGATTATTTTCCCCGAGTAATGGAAAACTTGTTTAAGTATGTAGAGGCAAGTAAAAAAGGTCATGGAAATGTATCTGTAAAATATATTTTTACAGAAAATAATTGTGGTGAAGATGACTTGTATGGTTTTACTTTTGCGATGCTGGCTCTTCAGGCAGATAAAATATGGCTTACATTTGATTTTGAACCGACAAAAGGGCTTGATGCTGGTGCGGATGAATTCGGTCTATTTGATTATACAAATCTGATTGAAGCATATGTGAAGCTCTATTTATTAATGAAGCAATATGGCTTAGAACCAGGTCACTTCGAAGAGAACCATCTGTCTCAAGTAAGTAGACAAGGTCAGATTCTACTCGAGCGGGTGAAGGATGGGATTGCAAAAGAAGAAGGTAAAACTGAGAAAAACACAGAAAACCTCTTGGTGAGTTTAGGTAGTGAGATTGTATATTTCCACTTGAATCCTTTACAAATACACCACCCAGGAAAAAAAATCGAAGACTGGTCATTACAAGGTAAGAGAGTACTACTAGCTCCTGTGTCTGATTTATCTGTTAGCCTTATGGCTGATGTAGGCGTGTCCGCAGGAAATGTTGTAGGTTTTGTTGACCGAGACCCTACATTACAGAATAAAGTAATTCATGGTGGAAGAGTCCATGGTTATGATGAAATTGAAGGCTTAAAAGTGGATATTGTTCTGTTGGCTGTTCACCAGCAGTATCGGAAGGATATCATCAAAACACTTCAGAGTAAAATTGATAAATCTGTCATTATCGCTGTAATGGCGTAAGAATTGGAATAACTAAGATGAATGATGTTTTACAGAAAATTGTAACTAAAGTTAATAGCTGTTCTGGAAAGGATGATTTTTTAGATGTGCTATTTGGTAGCCATAAAGGTAAAGCGCTAGGTGGCTGGCCGGTTGTATTGTTTGGTGCGGGAGGTTTAGGTGCTGAAATAGATTATACTCTGAGAGAGTGGGGTATTACCCCCGTATGCTTTTGTGATAACGATTCAAGTAAGCAAGGAAGTGTTGTAGGAGAACTGCTGACTATTTCCTTTGAAGAATTAAAACAAAAGCATAGCGATAGCTTAGTTATTCTTTCTTTAGATAAGCATTTAGACACGGTGACAAAGCAGCTCGAAAGCAGTGGATTCTCTCGTGATAATATTTTAAGAAAAGAAAATGACCCTGATTCTAGTCTAGTTGCGATGTATGCAATGGTGGGAAGCTGTGCGCTTTTTGTTCATTACAGGGAGAGTGCAAAACCACAATCAATACTCGATACTCTAGTGGAAATGGAAGACGATGTAGTAAAAGCCTATAACGCTTTTTCAGATCAGAAATCAAAGGACCTATTTGTTTCAAAATTAGCAGTATTTGCTTCAAATATGCATTTCTATATGTTTAAAGAATTTATGCTGATGTTTAGTGAAGCTATTCATAAGTTTGGTATGCTTAACTATGAAGGCACTTCAGAAGATTATTTTTATTTTAATAATGATGTTTTATCTGTTTCTGATGGTGAAGTTTATATTGACGTTGGTGCTTATGATGGCGATACGATAGAAACCTTTGTTAATGCGTGTAATCAGGCGGAAGTAAATTATAAACACATTTATGGAATTGAGCCTGACCCTGCTTGTTTTGAGAAGTTACAAGCCAATATTGAAGATTATGATGATGTGTCTATTCATAAAATAGGTCTTTGGTCCGAATCAAAAACATTAGAATTTATGCCTTCAGGTGAAGCCATCCATGATCAAGCGGGAGAAGTTTTTTCTGAAGGGAGTGTGAAAATTGAAGCTCTGAGTTTAGATGATTTTCTTGATGGCGATAGTGTGACGTTCCTTAAGATGGATCCTTCAGGTGTGGTTGTTTATGATGTGATGCTAGGTGCTAGGAAAACATTATTAAAGCATAACCCAAAGTTAGCCTTAGGAATTTATCATTCATTAGAGGAGTTTATAAATGTTCCCATATTTATAAAGAGTATTAATCCTGAATATAATATTTTTTTGAGACATAATACATATCATTTGTGCGATACAGACTTGTATGCTTATGTGTAAATCGATTTCAGTGGTAATTAAATCTTTTTGTTATTTGGTAGCAGTTAGTAGAGAATTATAAAATGAAATTTTGTAGTAATTTAAGTGGTTCATTAGTTATTTGGCCTGATAAAGTAGGATTTTGCTGCGTTAGAGATAATGTGCCTTTAGTCGCTCGATCTGACTTTTCACTTGAGACATTTTTTTCTGTTAGAAATGCATTAATTAGAGGGTTAGAAGATACAGAAATCTCAGTTGCTGACTATGATAAGCATGGTTTGCCTTCTGGTGATGTACACCCGTGCCATGGGTGTAATCGGATTGTTGATGATGAAGAAAATGTGGTGACACAATTTTCACAATGGAAGTTAAAAAATTTAGATATTATTGCCCCTAATGGTTGCAATGCTAAATGTGATTATTGTGCCATCTATATGGTGGAGAATTATCCTGCTTATGCTCCAGATCAATTTCCAGAAACAGTGGTGGAGCAACAAACGTTGGGTGTACTTGTGTCTAATGCTGATGTTATTAACTATTTGTATTCAACAGATATTGTTAATTCAGAGTCTAAAGTCTTATTTTCAGGGGGTGAACCGAGTACACATAGAGAAACCATGCTGATTTTGGAGGGAGTCACACAGCGAGGTATTCACTCAACAGTCTTAACTAATGCTATTCGGTTCTCTGATGTTATTGAAAATTCGTTAGCGGACGGAAATTGTAAGGTTATTGTTAATCTCGATAGTGGTGATAAAGACAGTTACTTAAAAATAAAAGGTGTTGATAAATTTGACCAAGTATTACGGAATATAACTCAATATATCAACGCTTACTCTGGGCAAGAAGGGGATTCATTTCTTGAATTAAGGTATATTATCTATAGTAAAAATAATTCCAAGTGCATTGTCGATAGATTTATTCAATGTGTTCTTGATTTGAAGGTTAGGCATGTTTGCATTTCACTCAACTATTTTGAAGGTGATGATAAGTTACAAGACCTGACTAGTGATACGATGGATAGTTTGGGATATTTTATTTATCGTTTAAACCAAGTTGGGGTCTATCATGTTAGGTTAGATAATGTGACTGAAGATTTGCTGCCTCAGCTTTATGATATTTGTTTGCGTATTGCAAAGTCGGATATAACTTCAACCCTGAAAGGTAAGTCTGAATTTGAATTAGGAGTGTATATTCAAAGCCTTTTATTGAAAACACTACCGATTAGTTTTTTAAGAGAGCATTTTAAACGCTTAATTATGGATACTATGCAATACTCTGATAAGATTGCTTTATTTGGTAGTGGTGGAATAGGCCAGGTAGTGGCTGAAATAATGCTGAATAATGGACGGCCTCCGAAAGCTATTCTAGATAATTATTCGAATAATTCTGATTACAAAGGAATTCCAATTGTAAAACCATCGAATGAGATATTGCAGAGAGGTGTTGAAGTTGTTTTAGTTTGTAGTAGTGTGTATCACAAACAAATATTTCAAGAGCTTATAGCAGACTCTAATTTCGATGGAATTAAAATAATTGATCCTTTTACTATTACTAGTCAGATTTTTTCATTTCAAGGGTGAGTCAATAATATGGTTATGGTTGGATTTATTAATGAATAAAGAAACGCATCGGGTGGATAAATTATTTATTGAGAGAGATTTTGCGGCTGATTCATTTTCATTCAGTGCTAATCTAAAAGGTAAAAGAATTATCATGTATGGTGCAGGAGAAAGTAGTCACTGGTTCAGTGAAATTGTGATGAAGATACATGGTTACCAACCATCTTTAGTATTGGACTTGAAATTTAAGGAGGGAGATGAGTATGAAGGTATTCCAGCTTGCTCCCCTTTGGATTATATTCCAGAAGAAGGTGAGAAAAAAAATGCTATTGTTGTGATTAGTAGCGGTAAGCAGGAATATCATACTGAAATTGTTAATTGTGTGAAGGATCTAGGTTTTCTAAATATTATTTTTTTACAAGATATTTATGAAATTCATAACCCTTTTTCTCAACCCGATGAGTTACAGCAGCAAGGCTTCAGCTTTTATTTAAAACAAAAAAAACAGATTATCTCGGCATTTGAATTGTTTGAAGATGAAATGAGTATAGAAGTGTATCGGTGTTTTTTGCAGACACATATGCAAAGAAAACCCGTAGCTATACCCGTTAGGCCAAGAAATGAGCAATATTTCCCTAAGGATATTAAGTTAAATAAGGGCTACTCTCATTTTGTTTCATGCGGGGCATATGATGGCGATAGTATTCGGTTACTAAATGAAATGCATGGTAAGGTCGAAGAAATTATTTGCTTTGAAGCGGAACCTGCCATTTTTTCACGTCTCTCCTCTTATTTATCAGAACATGGACGTTCTTTAGCTAATAATATTACGGCCTTTCCCTGTGCTGTTTATAGTGATGAGTCGATAATGAACTTTACTAGTGCTACAGGGCTTGGTTCACGGTTATCAGAGCAAGGAAGTGCCCAAGTACAGACTGCTGCTTTAGATCATGTTTTACCAAACTTTAGTCCAAGCTTTATCTCGATGGATATTGAGGGGGCTGAACCAGAAGCCTTAAAAGGTGCTGAAAATATGATTCGAGAGCACCGTCCTGATTTGGCTATTTGTGTTTATCACTCACCGAATCATCTTTGGGATATTCCTCTTTATATAAATAGCTTAGGGTTGGGGTATAAATTTTATTTACGTAATTACACTTCATTTACTATTGAAACTGTTCTTTATGCTACTGTTTAATTTGAAGTAATTTTCACTTCACCATTCCTAGCCTAAAGGTAATTATGACTACGCAAAGTGTTTTTTTGTTGGTTAATAAATGGCTATTTCTGAATACTTTTTGAGTTCTATGAAATATTTTAATGATAGAAAATAGTTTTTTCACAATTACTCGTTCACCCTATTATATCTATGTAACTGGTTTTGAATTTGATTCAAAGTCGGCAGGTATTAGAGCATTACATTATTTATGCCATGCTTTGAATGAGTTGGGGGCTGAGGCTTATTTATTGGGTGGGGTTAAAGATGGTCTTAAATTACGTACACCAGTATTGAGGGAAGTAGATGTTTTAAGGCATAAAGAAGCAAATATTATACCTATTGTTATTTACCCAGAAGTGATTCATGGCAACCCTTGTAAAATGCCTTTTGTGGTTAGATGGCTGCTAAATAAAGCTGGTTTTTTAGGTGGTGACAAAGAGTTTAGTGCCTCAGAACTAGTGTTTGCTTATACAAAAGATTATATTCCGGTGGGTATAGAGCTGCCATTATTGTCTGTTCCTGTTGTTAATAGTTCTATCTTTAATAATTTTAACAATCCTTATAACAATAATAGGCAGGGGGCGTGTTTTTATGCCCATAAATACCTTGCAATGGGGGGAGTATTGACCAGTCACGTGGAAGGTGCAACAAGTTTATGTCAGGATGTTGTGTTAGCTCCTCAAGAAATAGCTGACATTTTACGTAAGTCTGAGCTTTTGTATTGCTATGAACCTTCTTCAATCATACGTGAAGCAACATTGTGTGGTTGCCCAGTTGTGATTATTCCTAATTCATTGCTTACAGAAAATCTTAGTCAGCCAATTGCTGGCGATGGTATTGCCTCGGTGCTCTCTCCAGAAGCTATTTTAATGGCAAAAGAAACAGTGAGCACTGCGATAGATCTTAATCAGGAATTTATTAGGCATTGTTGGCTGCATGTAAGTAATTTTATTGAGGAAACACAATCCGTATTTTCAGAAAGAAAACTAAATAATAGTCAAGACTGGGTTGAGTTTGCATTGGGGGTTGTTGATAGAGCGACTGAATATTACGATAGTGAAAAAAGTAGATCAGTGGCGGTTAGGATTATTGGTGAGGTTGAGTCTGGAATAAATAGTTATGTGGTTTGGCAAAAAAGCAGGCATATTCTAAATAAGCAGGTTGAATCTTGGCAGCGACAAATACCTCAATTACAAAGTTTTCCTACATTCCATTTTTTAATCACTTTAAATGAAGGTGAGGGAGCGTTGTTAGCAGACACTCTTGATTCCTTATCACAGCAAATATATTCTAATTGGCACCTGTCTGTGGTGTCGGCATTGCCCTGTCCCGACAGTATTTTTGATGAATTGGATGTATTGGAGTGGCTACAGTTAAAAGATAGTGATAATCCGTATCAAGTGATTGATCAATGTATTAATTCAAGTGGTTTTG
>Ga0209495_1002813_pt1 | contig 11127 bp, 8 predicted proteins | sample EN1Hudsemesocosm_FD_184629 | JGI IMG/M metagenome (GOLD analysis project Ga0209495, IMG submission 184629) | Methane-oxidizing microbial communities from mesocosms in the Hudson Canyon - EN1E Hudson Canyon (SPAdes) (version 2) | ecosystem: Environmental > Aquatic > Marine > Cold seeps | place... | reverse complement strand
GCGATGCGCAGCGCTTCGGGTGGCGATTCGACGCGGCTCTAACATTAGAATTTTTCTGTGCTTTAGCCAAGGCTCACCCATCAGTGCAAGCGGGACTAAAGTGGTTTTACCCGCACCCGGTGGTGCTTCCAGTACGACCTCATGCCGATCAGATAGTTGCTGCTTAAGACTGTCTAAAATAGCTTCAACAGGTAGGCCGAATGCTGTCACCGTTTTGCCTCTGGCAGTCGGTTTAGAAGGGCGTGATAGTAACTTAAAATGAGGATTTTTCACCATTGTTTTATTATCCCCTCGTGGCAAAAGTTTAGATACCTCCTGTTATCAGTAGGACCAAGTTAGCGAAAGTACTAAACGTTGAAAGATCAGCCGAACGATTTAACCTATGTGTTGTATCGAACAGTTGAATCCATGGTTAATAGCGGTCATTTGTTTAACACTTTACTAAGCGGTATCTGCCCTAGCCATGAATCAACCGAGTTTACCTCTTATCGATCCCCATGCATATTAGAATAGTTAAACATTAAGTGGCTCACTCATCAACTGCTGTATTGTTAGACACGCACCCAGAAAATCTCACTGCTTTAATATCAAATGTCGATCTCTAAAAGCTCTTAAGCCAATAAATTTATAGGGTAAGACAGACCTTGTTTTTACTGAGTTAGCTTGGTAGCGATGGAATTGCTTACTTTGCTCCACGACCATTCCAAGTAAAAATAACACATACTGTGTGAACATCTCTAAAAGCAGTAAAACTGATAAATATTCAAGTCTTGTTGTATTGTTGTCAGTAAAGTTAAGCCCCGTCTTTAGGTCTCGAAAGCTTTTTTGCATCTCGTGTCATTTTAGTGGTTAATATTGTGGCTAGCAACCGTGGCTCTTTTTTTCTGTTTTCATTAGAATGTGAGTTTGAACTGGCTTGTGTCCGCTGCCCTGGAGCGCTTAGTTTCTTTCGGCCTTGACTCTTTTGTTTGAAAACAACCATATATCAATCAAACAGAGTTCTTCGACTCACTTGATAGCGCACTAGGCTTCGCTCCCTACTTGATGCGTAGCAATTATAGAGCTTTAATGGAATGCCAATCTTTATCCGTATTATTTCTTACAAAACGTGGCATTTCTAACCCGGCCGACATCGTCCCATCCTAAAGAGCTTAACAAATTAGTTTTTCTTTTTGAGTAACAGGATAAAGTTGTTCATAGACGGTGAGAGAGCGAGCCTTAACAGCACCAGATGCCCCTAATAAGAAATACTGTTTTCTTGGATCCACATCAGACCAATCAACTAAAATAATTGGATTAAGCTGTTCCGCAATTAAACGCCGCGCCATTGAAGAATAGATTGAACCTATTTCATGCTGTAAATGGGGCTTGCTACATAGTCGAATACAGCGTTTTATTTGATGTTTTTCAGTTATTTTACTCGCCATATAACGCCCTAAACCTATGGTGGCACACAGTGCACCCGATAGTAAACTCATGACCAGTGTATTAAGACAAGCTCGTCTAGTTTTATGCATTGAAGGCCTGACATCAGTCAAACGTTGCTTTCATATACTATGTGCTTTCACAGTATTTTTTACTCTGTTGTACGTCATAACAGAACAGATCATTAAATACTGTGAAAGCTTCTTAAGTGATAAGTTAAGTGAATGTTATTAATTATTATTTAGTGGGTTCAGTCAGACTCTGGCCCTATTAAGTTCAGTCTAACCCTAATGATTTTTACGCCATGCAGAAACAGACTTTGCCACCTCAGTTTCCAATTCAAATACTTCGGCTAAATCCTCTGATAAAAAGAATATCACCCAATATAATTTATCTTTTAGAGGTTATATTTTTCAATTCAGATGCAGATGAACCATTACATTCAGCAATGTAGATAGATTTTTGAGACTGGGGAATCTTTTTATCTTTGTCCGGAAATACCTTATATACCGTGAAAATCCCGCAATAACCAACCGAATCGAAGCCTAAGTAATACCCCCTTTTTAAGCAGTGTAAATCACCCTTTAATAACAGCGGTCTAAAACTTCAGTTAAAACAATGCAATCAATAGGTTAAAATTCAAGCTGGCGAGTTGTTTAGGACAGACCCAAATGAATAAGTATTTAGCGTGCTAATAGGCTACTGATAAATATAAAATTAATATTGTCAGACTCTAATTACTGAGCTTTTAACTAACGATAATCTCATATCTTTGACTTCAAAAACATGACTAGCAAAATTCAATATGTTTTTATCATGAGAAACGATAAAAATAACTGAATCTTTCATGTCTTCTTTTAGGAATTTCATTATGGCTATTATATCTTCATAGGCCATGTTAATCAGTGCTTCATCAATTACCAGTAAGCTTTTATCTTTACTCAATGCCATGAACAGTAATAATTTTCTTTTTTGACCTGTCGACATTGGGATATAGCTAATGTCTTGTTGAAAAATAAATTCATAATCAATATTCGTATTAGGAAATATTTCATTTAATATTTTTGAGATCCGTTCAGTATCTCGGCACCCCCTTATGTCAAAGTTATAAAATAGGGTTCCCTTAATAAAGTCTGACATAGGGTCAATATAAACCACTTTTTTGGCAAAGAACTCCCTATCTAACTCTTTAACACCATAAACATGATTAAATATTATTGAACCTTCATATTCCAAATGGCTCTGAGTCAAACACTTTAAGAGCAGAGACTTTCCTTGTCCTATAGCACCATAAATGCCATATATGTATCCGGACCTAAACTCTTGGTTCACATCACTCAAAATTGCCCGACCTTCAACCGAAACCGATAAATCCTTAATCGTTATAGTTTTTAGTGTTTCTAAATTAAAGCCGTCATCATATGCTTGAGGTTCAACATTATCAAAAATATCTGATATTGCTAACTTGGTATGATAAGTGGCGACAAGTACATGAAATGTTTTTGTCACAAGCGCAACGACACTGGCAGATACACGACCATTTATAATCAATAACGCAATCAGTACGCTGAATATACTTGAATCAAGTTTAGAGCTAAAAAAGACAACCACAAACAGTACAAATGAAGCTAAAAAAGTACTGAATCTTACAAATTCATCCCAATCAAAATTGAACGTAGACACATCATGATCGACTTTTAACACTTGTTTATAAAAGTTGCCGAAATGACTAAACATTGTCGCTATATCAAAATATGGTAACTGCTGATTGTTTCGGTAATAAGATAGCCTCTCAATCAATAAGTCTTGCTGAATAGCTTCAACCTCAATATACAATTTGTAGTTTTTATAGCGCATAAATACAGCAATTAAAATAATCGAGATATAAAATAAGAGCAACATCATCGCGACTTTGCCAATGATGATAAACAGAATGCCCAGCAGTAGCATAAAACTAGAAAAGTCTACTAAAATACCCGAAAGACTGTCCCATATAATCTTTCGATTTGACTCAACCATTTTCATTTTGGTGACTAGGTTATGAGACCTTATATAAGGGGTTAAAGAAAACAAATATTTTTCAAGCCTTAAGGAATTGTTATTTATTTCTACTAAACTTCTTTTTTTTATAAACAACTTCAAGAAATAGTCGCATAGCCACAAACTGGCAAAAACTGCGGTTACAAACACCAAGGTATATACAAAGTCATTAAAGATCATCCGTGTATTAAACAAGTTAGCAAAAAACGCAGGGATCAATATAAAAGGTACTGATAATAATAGTAATAAGTTTATTTTTGGGTAAAGGTTATAAATAATTTCTATAAATTCTTTTGCTGTTTTTTTCTTTGGTCTCTCAACCAAATAAACGATTTCTTTATTGATTAAATTAGCATCATCTATATTTTTATCATTTGCAACGTAGTGAAAACCCGCCCTACGAACTAAAAAAGGACTTGACTCCATACAGATAAAGGTCTTGGGAAGATCTTTTGAATGTGTGACAATCACCGTTTTAAACGAGTAGTCAATTAATGAGTCATTAAATAAAGTATTCAGATTTAAGAAAAAATTATCATCACTCACCGAAAAATTAAGCTTATCAAAACTATTTTTATCAATTGATGCTCCTGTTTCATCAATTAATTTAAGAAGTAATTTTTTCATTCAACAACCTTTTCAGTTTTGTTTAGATTAGCCTAATTAAACATCAGGAGAACTTATTATTAAGCTAGTGTTGCTTCTCAGATCTATGCCTAATCGTTTCATAATAAAGGTATAATCTACTGTTACTTTCAGTCATAACCAACACAGAATAATCATATAACCATATAAATAAAATGGATAAATATATATTTTAATGGACTAATGTCAATACTAAAAATACGGTATATATTGCCCCACATGTATAGAAATAAAGCCTAAGAAAACTTATATTGAGTAATCATGACTTTAAGGACTTAACAATCACAAATCGAAAACATAAGTTCGCTACTCTATTTCAAATCATTATTTTTCTTAGTAGATTAATACTTCGAGTATGGCTAGAACAAAAAAACCATTGCTATACTAATGAGCAAGAGTCATAAAAATCATTAACTTTCATCATTATTAGTGATCATATATTTTGTCTTAAATTCTAGTGTTTCAACTGGGCGGCCTATAAAGTATCCTTGGAAAATGTCACAACCAATAAGCAGTAGTTTATCTTTCTGATCTTGAGACTCAATACCTAGAACTGCAACCGAAATTTTAAGTTCTGATGCCATAGACACAATTGAACGAACAATGGACTCTTCCTCCTCTGCGTTATTCAGAACTTCAGTAATAATTGTTCGGTCAATTTTAAGCATATCAATATGCAGTGACCTAATATTTTTCATGGATGTAAAGCCAGTACCAAATTCATCAATATATATTTTGACGCCTAAATTCCGAAGTTGGCGTATTTTATCTCGGCAAAGTTCCGGTTGACTCATCAGAATATTTTCAGTTATTTCTAAGGCGATATAGTTAGGTAATATCGAGTACTCCTTAAGCATACTTTCTAAATTCAATGTAAATACCGGTGAAAAAAAGTATGATGCGCTAACATTAATGGATAAAGTCGAGTCCGCATTCCAGGTATTATTTTGGACCCAGCCAGATAATGTTTTCAATGCAGAATTCATTATCCATTTATCTAGTTTATCGATTAAGTGATGCTTCTCAGCTTCTGCAAATAACTCCATATTTGTTATCTTGCCACGTACTGGATCTTCCCAATGAACAAAGGTTTCCGCCCCGACAAATTGACCCTCATGATTCTCTTGCGGTTGAAAATATAAATCGAAGAGATCATTATTGATAGCGTCATCCAATAATTCGTGTATAGGCGGTGCCAGTGCCACGGCTAAACTTTGTAAAACTGATGAAACTGAATCAAGTTTACTAATGTTCTCTGATATAACGTTACTGATAGATTCTGAATTTGCATCCGCATTATCCCTTAAGGCGTCGATTGCCATTTGCATATTTACCAAGCTGTCTATTGCACTTGAAACTACACCTGTCACTTTCTCGCTATATTTAACGGTATTGTTATTACTTTCAGCAAACAGTTCATTCTGGTTTTGTCGCATTGCCTGTATGACTTCAATAAACTCGTTGTTGTATTTTGCAGTATTGTTATTACTTTCAGCAAACAGTTCACTATGATCCTGTCTCATTCCTTGTATTTCTTTGGCAACATCACTAATGAGATGGCTATTTTGTTGGATCACCCTATTTAGGGTATCAACAACTTTTGAACCGCTATTATTCTCAAGAAGTAAATATAAGTCACTCCAAACTTTTTCTTTACCAGCGACAAGGTCTAAAGACTCTTTAAGAGTCTCTTCTATTCGAATAACAGCATCATTGCCTTGAAAGTTTAAACCTTTTCCATGCGCTTTATCTTTATCTTCATTTTCATCATCAAAATAACGTCCTATAAAATTTGCACCGATTAATATTGTCGTCGAAGCACCGATACCCAGTATGGAGGTCAGAAAGGCAAAAGACATCGATTTTAAAGCACCACTAATAGATGTTAGTAATGACTCCATTTTAACTGCAAAATCACCCGTAGCGCCCATACCTTGAGAAATCAATCCTATCATTTCAGCTAAGCCAATAAAGGTACCAATCAAGCCAAAAGACACCGTTAAAGTAGCAGCAAGATCTACTTGGCTTTTAAAGTGAGTAGAAATATTCGCCATTCGTTTTTGCTGCTTAATCAATATCAAGAAGAATATGATCAATGGATAACAATACGTCACAAAAATCATCCCTGTTATTTCAGGTGCTAAGGTCCATGTGCTATTTAAAAATTCAGCAGAGATATCAAAATATAGCATCCCTAATGGCACAAATAGATAGAACAAAACACCGAAAATATACATTAAAACTCCCAAGTTATTTTTGAAATTGTTGAATTTGTTTTCACAAATATAGTGTTTAAATTGACATCATCCGGCAAATCCAGCTGAAGTAAAAATCGTAGCATATTTACGGTTGTTTTTTTATCAGAATCACCACTTATGAAGGTCACGGTAATCTCTTTCTCAGACGCAATCATTTTATTTCTTATTGCTAGAATATCTTCAGGTTTTATATCAAAATTTAATAAATATATTAGTTCATTTTTCTCTATATCAACTTTAAGTGGTCTACGGAAAACAATGGGGCTATATTTATCCTCTGCCAGAGTGCCGACGGTATATAATTTCGCACTTTTTTCTATGCTTGTGATGGATTGCACTAAAAAAAATACTGCAACAAGCACCATCATGATCAATGCCGAAGCTAAAGCATCAACGAAAGGCCCTAAAGAACTATCTTTCATCTTTTACCTTGCGTTTTATATTTATATCTATAAAACATGTATTTAAACCATCTTTAGACTCAACTATACCAATATTTCCAACTAACGCGTTATCGCCAAGATAATTAGTTATCGTCAAATAATTAAAGGTAGCAATTTCGCTTGCTTGCCGATAACTTTGATTATAACCAAATTGGCAGTTTACCTGATAAGACTTAACATCTTCCAACAGTTTCATCGATTCAATCTCCAGCACTACCTTATTGATTAAATCGGTTTCAATGAATGGGTTTTCTTGGATATATCTATATTTATAGTCATTAATTTTAATTAAACCTGCCTCAGGTAAAATGGATTCCACAAAGCCAATTAATGCCGCTAGTACGACAAGAATAATCACTGACAATGATGCCGTTAAAGCACTTACAAATCCAATCATTTTTTCTTACCAAACATTAAAAGTAACACTCCCTGGGATAACACTCAAAATATAATTAAAAATAGTGATATTGTCAGCAACAACAATTACTTGCACATCAAGCCCCAAATTGAGAGATTTATCGACAAACGCATCTTCAGGCATTATCCCAACCCGATAATAACGTTGACCATCCTTACTCTGCTCATCATATTCGAGAGAGTCTGAACTTATTTCAGTAATCTCGCCTTTATAAATAAGGTTAGATCCCGGCGAATCAAGTTTTAGCGTCACGGTGTTGCCTACTTGTAAGAAATGTCGATATCTAGAATTAAATTTAGCATCAATGCTTTTAGATGTGCCTGTCTTTTTTAAGACAAATAAAGGTGCTGCTGATTCAATAAAAGTACCCACGGCAAGACCATCTGTCATTTTTAAAACATTTCCAGCAATAGGCGACTTGATAACAGAAAGATCTAATTTTTCTTTTAACAAATTACGTTGGTATCTTTTTTCGATTATCATTGTTTTCAGTGCTTCAAGTTTCTCATCTAATGATAAAAGTCTTTCTGCACGGCTCAGTTGAAAAGTCAGAAACTTATCTTTAACTTTTTTCTTATTTTCTAAGTTTGTTATTTCAAATAGAATCAATTCACTTTTCAGGTTACTGATCTCAACATCAACATCGTAAAATTTGATTGTTTCTCCTAAACCCTTAAGCAGTGTTTTTCTCTTTTTGAAAAGTACCTCACGTTTTTTTATAAATTCAAGTTTTCGATTTTGCCTCTCTACACTTAACACATTTAAAAACATACTCTCTGACAAATAATCCTCATAATACTGTAATATCAATCGGCCGCCAGAGCCAGCCTTGTAGTTAGGTAAAGGACACTCTAAATCTACTTCTTCGACTTTTTCAGAGGCGACTTCTGAAAAAATATCACTCTGCAAAAAGCACCACTCATCCGTCAAGTTATGATGCTGTGAGGAATCTTGTAAAAGGCTTTCATTAAGCTGTTCCAATTGATACTCGTCATCAAGGTTACGGTACTCAAGCATGGCTTGGTGAGGTATTAATGCATCGCCTTGAGCAACATTCAATGAAACAACATAAGCATTTTCTGGTGACTTTATCACTACATCCCCCCCTTTTATACTCGAAATTCCCTCTCCAGGTGCAACAACTTCAATTTGATTGAAAAATAGAAGCCATAGATAGGTTAGAAACAGGATGATTATAATTGACGCTTTACCTTTTCCTTGCATTGCTTAAAAAATAGCCTCTGATTTTAATTCCCAATACTTATAAATTGTTTCATAGACCTTCAAATCTAAAGCCAAAAGAGATAATCCTTCTTGATTAAGTGACGACAACGTTGCAATCAGATCCTGCTGTGTCACTCTATCGATCCATAAATCATTTTTTTGACTTTTAATCAATTTCCGACTTAAGTTCATTTGTGTGTCTATATTCGTTATTTTTGAAGATAATGACCTATAGTTCCTATGTAGCAATTCAACTTCAAATTTAATTTTTTCTTTTTCAGCATTAAGATTGTCTTTCTCTGCTAGATATTGAATATAAGACGCTTTGTCCCTCTTATTCCTCTGATCATCAAACAAAACCATATCTAACCTTAAACCTAGATAACTAGTGTCCTTTATTTGCCCGAACGACGCGCCATCATTATTATTTACCGTATTGAAATATGTTTCATTAATTAGACTAAGTTTTAAATTTTCGTTTTGTGATAATGCTTGGTGTTTGAGTGATGAGAGATTATATTCTTTCGATATAATCTTAAAATTATTAGTTATTGCCTTATCTTTTTCAAAAGTATCCATAACCTTACTCGAAAGTTTATGCAGCTCATCTACCGATATTCCAACATCATCTGGTGATAAGATTTCAATTTCTGTTGCCATCTCAAGTTCATAAAAATAACGTTCAATATTTGATTTCTCAGTGAATACATCATCATCAAACTTTGCGATGACTAAGTCTGCTTTTTTTAAATCTGAAATCGGCGAAACCCCTTGCTTAATCGCTTGCCTGAGTAGCTCTAAGTACGAGAGCATTTCTTCTCGCAACTTAGCCGCGCTATGAATATAAAGTCGCGATCGTTCAATTTTGCTTAGTGATGATACAACTGTATAGTAGATCTCATTTTCTTTGCTTTTGATCTCATAATACGCGCCTCGTTCAGTATCGCTCGCCCCTGCGACCTTATCATGTATGGCATCACCATATATTTTAGATTTGACTGTCAAGGAGATATCACTAACGTTCTCTTTCGAATCCCCATCTCCAGTATAATATTTCTTAAAATCCCCTCCTAAGCTCACTTTAGGATAGTAGTAGGCTACTTCTGAATCTAATAATATTTCGGTTGCTTGGTGCTTTTTTATTGCTGACTTCAACTCCCGCGAACTGTTCATCGCTCTTGTTAAAATGCTATCCAGACCTATCATATAAGTTTGACTGTAGCCATTGCTGTCATGAGTATCTGTAGCGAGCGTATCAACACTCCAAAAAACTCCAATTAATAAATAGAAAATGGTTATTTGCTTCAAACCCTAGCTCCTTCGGAACAATATTAAAAAAATTATTAACTGCATTTACATTGTGCAAAATATCGCCAGCACTAAATAACCATACTCATATCACTTTAATTGACGATACGCTGGCATTAGAGAACCGTGAGTGTATCAGTTTCTTCATATATATTCCCTGCGACATCAGTTATTGTGACATTGTAAGCAGCGGACTGTTCTGATCCCAGCCCTGAAGTAATATCCACAGACCATTTGCCATTACTACCAACGTTTATTTCCTGATATTCAACTCCATTGATTTCAAAATCAATTTCCGCTCCATTCTCTTTCACCCCAGCATCACCCGATAACGTGGGGAAATCACCACTGTTATCTATATCACCGATCCCAATCCCTGTCGGTGCACTTGTATCAATAGTTATAGTGCCGCTTTTAGTGCTGATATTATCCGCTGTATCTTTGGTCGTAATGGTATATACATGCTCGCCGTTACCTAAAGTAGTAGCCACAGTAACAGACCATTGACTATCCTCGCCCACTACAGTCGTGTAGTTTTTTTCACCAATCACTAAGCTAATAGTATCGCCCTTATCACCGCTTCCTTCAAAAGTCGGCATAGTATTGTTGGTGACATTATCAGTATCACTGCTGCCCGAATCGCTAGCAGCACTTAGACCCTTATCCACTAAGGTCGGTGCCGTGAGATCTACATTAATAGAGCCCGAGCTGGTACTCGTATTGCCCGCAGTGTCTACAGCCGTGACGGTGTAGTCATACTCGGCTTCATCTAAAGTATCACTCACAGTCACTGACCAGTTACCGCTCTCATTCACCGTTGTTTTGTAGGTCTTAGTGTTAATAGTAAGCGTAATATCATCGCCTTTCTGACCAGTACCGCTAAAGTCAGGCGTGGTTTCGTTGGTAATGCCATCTGTAGATTCTGTACCCGTATCACTGCCAGCATCTAAGCCGCCCGTTAGTGAAATCTTGGTGTCAACCGTTATTTCACCCTTTTTCTCGCTCGTATTGCCCGCGGTATCTTCCGCTGTGACGGTGTAGGCGTACGTTGCATGATCTAAATCATCAGTGACCTTCACTGACCAGTTACCGCTATCGTCCACCGTTGTTTTGTAGGTCTTAGTGTTAATAACGACCTTAATCGCATCACCTATCTCACCGGTACCTTCGATCACTGGAGTCCTAGTACTGGTAATATTATCGCTGTCGCTGCTGCCCGTATCGGTGGCAACACTTAGGCCCTTATCCACTAAGCTCGGTGCCGTAAAGTCTACGGTAATAGAGCCCGAGCTGGTACTCGTATTGCCTGCGGTATCTTCCGCCGTGACGGTATAGGTGTGCGTTTTCTGACTTAAAGTATCACTCA
>Ga0209495_1002799_pt1 | contig 11161 bp, 11 predicted proteins | sample EN1Hudsemesocosm_FD_184629 | JGI IMG/M metagenome (GOLD analysis project Ga0209495, IMG submission 184629) | Methane-oxidizing microbial communities from mesocosms in the Hudson Canyon - EN1E Hudson Canyon (SPAdes) (version 2) | ecosystem: Environmental > Aquatic > Marine > Cold seeps | place... | reverse complement strand
CTTGAATATTAAGCAGACCGTTGCAATCCAAAAACAAATCAAGGGTAGTTCCCAACCCGAGCATTTTGATATGCATTAGCTTGTACAAATAATAGACAGCCCTTCAGCGACTCCTGACACAGCAATGACTTAGCTCAGTTGTGTCGGAGTTGTGCACAGGGTTGCTCACAGAACATGTGGATTATCTTGTCTTATTTGATGTGCCCAATACCTAATGGCAAGAAAGTTAAGGATTTGATGAGTAACTTCGCAATAAGCAAAGCCACTCTGTATCGCTTGCTAAGTGAAGGTTAGTGCTAATGAGTACGCATCCATTCTCGTGCTAATTCCTGTGCTTCTTCTATTTGTGATGGAGCCATCTTCTTCTCAATACGACTTCTATGTCTTATCGCACCTTTATGCCCACTAACTGCTGCAATATTCCAATACATATGTGCCATAGCATTATCCTGAAGAACACCTTGCCCATTCTCATACGACCCCCCTAATACGTATTGTGCTTTAGCACGCCCTTGTTCTGCCGCCCTTGTAAGCCACTTTACTGATTCCTTGTAATCTTGAAGAATACCTCGTCCTACGCCATACATCAGTCCTAAATTGAGTTGTGCTTCAGAAAATCCTTGTTCTGCCGACTTCTTAAACCACTCTACTGATACTTTATAATCTTGAAGAGTACCTTTTCCGACGAGAAAAGCCATTCCTAAATTATTTTGTGCTTCAGCATCCCCTTGTTCTGCTGATTTCTTAAACCACTTAATTGCTTCTTTATAATCTTGCTGAACGCCGTGTCCTTTCAAATACATTTCACCCAAAGAAAGTTGTGCAAGAGCCAACCCTTGTTCTGCAGACTTCGTAGACCACTTGACTGCTTCTTTGTAATCTTGGGTTACACCTTGTCCGCTGTAATACAGAAGCCCTAACATTCCTTGCGCAAGAGCCAACCCTTGTTCTGCCATCACCTGACAATCATCAACATCGCTTGGTTTTTCAAAACAACTCCCACTAGAAATATTAATTACCTTGTCTTTAACATTTGCGCGAGGGCTAATGCACTGATATTTATATGTTATGAGGAAATACACACACCCACTCCCGAAGTCACCTTGAACTTGGCAATCAGATGAACTCCCCCCAAAAGGCTTAGCTATTTCATACCCCCATCCTTGGCATGCCTCTGTTGCAATCTCAATCGCCTTGTCCCAAAGAATCTCAGGGTTTTCGAAAGCTCCAACCCCATACGACAATTCAACAACACCATCAGCACGACTCCCACCTGTGGCTTGAAGTGTCTTAATAGTTTTAGTGCAAGCCACTAATGAAATACATATAAAAAAAACTAGGAGTGAGCGCATAATAATTACTTAATATCTGATTTATCAATCTTCAATATACTTTGGTACGTGTCATTAAGGTACTCACGCATGCCTTTTAGAATCTTACCTGTCCACCCATCAGACGTTACATCACCACTAAACCCGATATCCTTTGAGCCTTCTACTATTACAGCAACATTAGTATCTTTCCCAGTTTCTTTGAAATACACTCCCGCAATAATATTCCAATCATGAGCTGTCATTCCATGCTCTCCAAAGACATATCCCTTTGACCTATCAGCTTCTCTTAATGAAAACCCTGCATTACCTAAACCAACTTTGGCAGCATCATAGACTTGCCTTGAAGAATAATTCCGAAAAGTTTCCATGTGCTTATACTGAGACCAACCAGTCTTACCTTCTCTACTATCGAAATCAATTTCAGAAACATCTTTAGGCAACATATACACTGATGCGCAACCCTGTAGACTTAGCAATACAATTAATAATAAGTACTTAGCCATCCAACTCCACTCCTTTTTTAATGATGTTTATATTCCAACTTTTTTACAACTCAATCCCAACGACTACTGAAAGTCTCGCAGACATCAACGACTTGAGGGTGTCTCGCTTGGTAGCAAGCCCTAGTCATTTGTTTACTTAAGTTCTTCTGACTTTTTTCATCTTGGAGGGAAACGAACCACATTAAACCAAAAACTACCATTATGCATAAAGCAAACTGAGAAGTGTCCCAGCTCTTGAATTTATACTGATAGAACGACCAAAGAGCAAAGCCTAGAATGAATGGATTCCCCAGATGTTTGCCATTCATGTGGAGATAAACGGCAACCAGAAAGATTGCCCATAAAATGATTTTGTACCTGCCTTCTTCATCCTTAAACATTAATCGCTCCCTGATAATTACTTCCCCTAAAAGTAGCATGTCTAAACTATTGTAGGCAAGTACTCTCCATTACCCCCAAAGACCTTCTCTCCCTTTCGCTAACCTCAAGCCCATACTTCCTATTAACCAATCGCCACCTACGAGCATACTCACACCAAAAAGATTCCTCAGGCGGCCTCCACCTCACCGGTCCCTTATCGCCTTTCTCTTGGTTCGTCCTATCATCTACTGCAATCAGGTTATCGGGGTCATTAGCAAACCTCCTTTTCTGCTCCCTGGACCAATTAGCACCACCAGTTCTATGCGCATGAGCCAAGGGTACAACATGGTCAATGTCTAGGTCTGATGCTTGAGTGAAGGTCATGCCAGTATAAGGGTCAACCCATAGACCATGAGATACACTACAGCCCCTATTTCGCTTGAACTTCACAGGTATTTGAGATGATTCAATAAGAATCTCTGCACGAGTATTCTGGCAGTCGTTGTCTTCATCAATCCAATGAGGCCAGTCCTTGCGATTGTAACGAGCTGATGGTTTGCTCTGGGTATTCGGAATGTAACTTGGTGTTACTAATGGGGCTGAGCAATACGACTTATGACAATGATACTGCCCCGTCTTTCTATTCATGTGACCACCATTGGCATCAGTTCTGCCAGAGTGAGCTTGAGTGGTAATAGGTACTATCAGGAGCAGTAGGACCTTAAGTGCTGTCAGCATAACAATTATTTACTGATGTGTCCGCATCCACTCTCGTGCCAAATCTTGTGCCCTTTCTATTTGTGATGTAGTCATATCTTTTTTAACAATACCTCTAAATTTTATCGCCTCTTTACCACCACTAACTGCTGCAATATTAAAATACATATGTGCCATTACATAGTCCTGAGGAGCACCTCTTCCGAGATAATACATCACTCCTAAATTTAGTTGTGCTAGAGCAATCCCTTGTTCTGCTGACTTCGTGTACCACTTGACTGCTTCTTTGTAGTCCTGAAGAACACCTTGTCCATCCTTATACATCAATCCTAAATTGTATTGCGCATAAGCATCTCCTTGTTCTGCTGACTTCGTGTACCACTTGACTGCTTCTTTGTAGTCCTGAAGAACACCTTGTCCATCCTTATACATCCATCCTAAAATGTATTGTGCATAAGCATCTCCTTGTTCTGCCTTTACCCGACAATCATCAGCATCAGAATCTTTAATGCAATCCCCAGCATAAGCACTTTGAAATGTTGTCAGCAGTAATAAAACAAAACAAATCTTCTGTAGTATTTTCATTTCTTAGTCCTTTAAATAGTTCTACTTAATTAACTTTCCATTCTTGTATGTTTCAGTTTTAGTAACGTTTCCTTTTTTGTCCCAATAAGTCCACAGCCCATATTTATTTCCATTCTTGTAGTATCTTTCAACTCTCTTTTGTCCTCTTTTAAACCAAAGACTATTAAGCCCATCTAATTCCCCGTTCTTATAGTTTTTTACAGACTTCTTCTCACCATTCTCAAACCAAATAGTCCAATACCCCTCTTTCTTTCCATTCTTATAATTCCATTCAATCATTCTTTGCCCATTGTCATAAGACTTAACAAATCTACCTGTAAAAGGAGTTTGAGAATTTATTTGAAACTTAATCCCATTTCTATCTTGTAGATATGTAACTTCCGAAACCTCTTTTCCTTCACTAACCCCAGTTAGAAAGAGCAATGAGGTGAGGATTAAAATAGCGCTCTTCATACTAACAACCTCGTGTTTTGGCATATGCTTTTTTTCTTATAATGAATCAAGAATATCTTTCCGTTTACTTTCGCGCTCTTTCTTAGAAATCACCCCTGCTTTATATAATGCCTCTAGATCATTTAATCTTTTTGAAATGGTTTTAGTATTTGTCTCTACTATTTCTCCACCTTTCATTCTTGATGGACATCCTTTTATGCAGATATCATATAAATCGTTGCATTGTTTTTGTACCACAACAGGAAAAAGCTTAAATCCACTGGAGCATTCCGCTAGATGCCCTGAACAATCTTGAGCGCATACAGGATCAACTAATGATGGATCAGATGATGGGGGTGTTGCACACCCACCAATAATTACACATAGAATTGTAATAGTAGTAAATTTTATTTTCATTTATTACTCCAGCACTCTAGTTTATTTAATATTTACTAAGAATTATTTTTCTATTAGTCTACACTTGTTGAAGTTTTCTGTACGTCGCCAAATCATTTTGAACTCCAAGCCCAACCCTCTAATGACTCTAATCTAATGATTTGTTCGGGTGTTAATCTGTATTTATTTCTTCGCAGATTAGCGATCCAATTACCCAACTTATATTTATCTTCAGTTATATAAGCCTTAGAAACTATTGCATGACCTTCTTGTTCAACATAGGCTTCTAGGTATGAAAATCCTTTTTCCCACTTAAACTCTGAAGCATCCCAAACCCAACCCTCTAATGACTCTAACCTTATGATTTGTTCTGGTGCTAATTGATCTTTTTTTGTACGTTGATTATTGACCCATGACCTCAATCTATAGCCATCTTCGGTTATATAAGAATTAGAAACTCTTGCATGACCTTCTTGTTCAACATAGGCTTCTAGGTATGAAAATCCTTGTTCCCAGTGGAACTCTAGGGTATTCCAAACCCAACCCTCTAAAGACTCTAACCTTATGATTTGTTCTGGAGTTAGTTTGTCTTTGCTTGCGCGCTGCCTACAGACCCAACCACCCAAGCTATACCCATCTTCGCTTTTATAAACTACAGGAACTAATGCATGTCCTTTTTGTTCAACATAGGCTTCTAGATATGAAAAACCTTGTTCCCACTGAAACTCTAAAACATCCCAAACCCAACAATCAATTGATTCTAGACGAGCTATTTGTTTAGATGTTAATTTGTGTTTGTATGTGCGTTTCCCATTGACCCAAGCACCCAAGCTATACCCATCTTCGCTTTTATAAACTGCAGGAACTAATGCATGTCCTTTTTGTTCAACATAGGCTTCTAGATATGAAAAACCTTGTTCCCATTTAAAGTCCAATACTTCCCATATCCAACCCTCTAATGCCTCTAATCTTGTAATTCTATCTAGTGTTGACTTGTCCTTTCTACTTCGTAAATTAATTACCCATTCACCCAGTTTATACCCATCTTCAGTTATATAATTCTTAGAAACTCTTGCATGACCTTCTTGTTCAACATAGGCTTCTAGGTATGAAAAACCTTGTTCCCACTGAAACTCTAGTATATTCCAAACCCAACCCTTTAATGCTTCTAATCTTGTGATTCTATCTGGTGTTAATTGTTCCTTATTTTCTCGCCGAGTCATAACCCAAATACCCAGCTTATACCCATCTTCTGTTGTATAATCCATTGGAACTATGGCACGCCCTTTTTGTTCAACATAGGCTTCTAAGTATGAAAAACCTTGTTCCCACTGAAACTCTAGTATATTCCAAACCCAACCCTCTAAAGACTCTAACCTTATGATTTGTTCTGGAGTTAGTTTGTCTTTGCTTGCGCGCTGCCTACGGACCCAACCACCCAACTTATATTCATCGCCAGCTATAAAATCCTGAGGAACTTTCCCATGCCCTTCTTGTTCAACATATTTCTTAAGATATAAAAATCCTTCTTCCCATTGGAGCTCTTGTGTGTTCCAAACCCATCCTGCTAATGACTCTAATCTAATGATTTTTTCTGGTGTCAAGATGTCTTTTCTACTTCGTTGATTTACGACCCAAACACCCAACCTATAACCATCTTTAGCTTTATAGTGATAAAGAACTCTTGCATGACCTTCTTGTTCAACATAGGCTTCTAGGTATGAAAATCCTTTTTCCCACTGGAACTCTCGTGTATTCCAAACCCAGCCCTTCAATGCTTCTAATATTGTAATTTTCTCTGGTGTTAATTGATCTTTTTTTGTACGCTGAACACCAACCCATTGACCTAATCTATGCCTACCTTCTCTCATATACTTAGAAGGAACTAGTGCATGACCTTCTTCCTCCACATATGCTTCCAACAAACCATACATAAAGCTCCATGATGCTGTCGTTTGCTCAACAAGATAGGTGGTCAGTGAATCAGCAAAGGATGAATCAACCGTTCTTGGTAAATCAAATACCACTTTTGAGATACCACCCCCAATACTTCCTCCCCCTCTTCTACCCATTTCTGTACGCAATTGATCTAACTCAAATAAAAGAACTTCATCATGAGATTTCAATGCATTCAATACACTCCATACTGGTTTGAAATTACTATTCTCAATGGACTCTTCAGGACTGTCATCCTCTTCAATAAACACAGGTAAAACGATAGTACCAACAGACTTTTTGTGACTTAAACGTATTGCTCGTCCAACTGCCTGAACGATATCAACCTGACTGCCTTTGGGATCAATAAATGCAACTCCATCTAGTGAAGGAACATCAACCCCTTCTGATAGACACCGTGCATTAGAAAGTAATCCTCTATCCCCTTTTGTAAGTTCTTTGAGTTGATCAAGTTTCAATCGTCTTTGATGTGTTGGCATTGCACCAGAAACAAAGTCTGCCCATATCTCTCCATCTGGTCGGTGTTTCGGATGAATAAAATCTACAGCATCATGAACCTCAGATGCGAATGACTCAGCACGATTAACTCTGCTATGAAAACTTATCATCCGTTTCAGATCATAGTCTTTAATTGCCTTAATCAACCCTATTTGAGATGCCAGTGATTCTGCGTCAATTACATCACCCGAGTCAGTCTTAACTAACTCACGATTTTCAATCCATTCCGCAATCATTGGTTTATCTACACCAATGATGACAACTTGATAATCCGTTAATAAGTCCCTTTCTATTGCCTGTGAAAAAGTTAATGCATAAAACTCTTTCCCAAAAACTGACTCATCATCCATTCCAGTTACATCAACACCCCTTTCTTCTGCTCTTCTTGTGATATGTGCTGAATATGTTCTGGGTGTTGCTGTGGTAAACAATCTTTTCTCTGCTCGAATAAGTGATCCATCTAATACAGTAGTAAACGCACTACCTACTTCACCTGTACATCGATGTGCCTCATCCGCAATAACCAAATCAAATGAGGAAATATCATTGTTCTGTTGGCATTCCGCAATAATCGGTGACGATTGATAAGTAGAGAAAACAACTTTCTCACCATCCCGTTTTAGGAACTCATTAATTTCCTCTACTTCAGACGTCACAGGAAATGAGACGTCATGGATAGAAGTCATGATTTCATCTGCACCAGACCTTCGTCCTACCGTTTGATCTGAACAGACGCACAAGACATCAAATGAAGTATTTCCTGCGAACGTCCACTCTCTCAGTGTCTGTGAGAGCAAGCTTAATGATGGGAGTAAAACCAGAGTGGTTTCTGCTGATAGTCGTTCTTTAATCCAGAGTGTCGTAAATGTCTTACCTGTTCCACATGCCATGATCAACTGACCACGATCACTCCCCTTAAAACCATTTTCTACCGCATCTATTGCTTCTTCTTGATGGAGTCTTGGTGTTGGTCGAGGTTTACGTTTTGCTGAGTGAAGTTTGGTTATATCTTCAGGGTACTCAATCTCTGCTTGGTCAAAGTCAGAATAGAGAAAGTGAGTAACTGGTTTTTCTTGGTTATCACAAACTTCTTTTGCATTAGGGCCAATTAAATCGGTCGTAGCAATGAGTAATCTTTTATCAATACCAGGTCGACTTGATTCTGACAGAAACTTATCCACATCGCCTTTGGTAATGTAATAATCAGGAGCATAACATTTTGCTTGAACTGCCCAAATCTGACCATTTTTATGTTTAAAGAAAAGATCAACTCCTTTCTCTCTAATCCACCTATCTGGATATTCATCAAACAACCATATCTGGTCTACCTGAGTTTTCCATTCAGGGTCATTTTGTAGAAACCATTTAACAAAGTGTTCAAACTGTTTACCCTTTGTTTCGGGATCAAGTGAACTTAAGAACTCAGCAAATGTTGCCATGTGGTTTCAACTTCATAAATAATTAATCATCTATGCTTGAACTCTATCTCAATAGTCTTTTTAAAACAAATCTTCTCCTCAAGTGCAACTGAGCCTTTATTAGTACCGACACACTCATGTAGGGTCCCCACCCCACCATCAACTAGATCAATGATAGAGCGAGGGTCTATCTCTGCGTAGATGAGAATCATTCTCTTTAACTGGTCTTAAGCTCTATAAAACAGGCCTGCTGTATAATATGTCTATGTCTAAAATCAACCTACATCTGACTTCTGATTCTTGCCATATCGATGAGTCAGTCAAACAGCTAAACATAGAACTAGGAAGTAAGCGACCTGAGCCACGAAAAGCCCTAAAGCTTATTCTGTGCAATCTTTACAATAAACCAAATGACTTGATTCTAGTCTCTAGAAGAAAACGACCATTAGCTACTCCAGAAGGTAATCCACTAGGTATTGGTACAGATGCATTCATCGACACATTAGATGCACTAGAGCGAGATGGCTACATTCATCAGAAGCTCGGAACTCATTCTATGAAAAAGACTACTGAGATTAAGGCCACTGAGAAAATCATCGATTGGTTTAGATCCCATCATTGGTCAGATGATGACATCTTTATATTTAATCCCCAGCATATTAGATATAGATTAAACGAAGGTAAGAAGTGTTTTATTGATCCTGAACACACCCCATTCTATTCATGGTCAGATGACTGGATGAAGAAATACAATGAGCTACTGAACTCATCATCCATTCAATTACCCAATGGTGAAGACGTTCTTGAAGATGAAAACAATATAACGGCATACAGAACATTTATAAAACACGACCAGCACCCCAAGAATGGTGAATTCTTATATGGCGGTAGATTGGTCGGTCCTGCGGTAAACATGCCTGAAGAAGATAGAAAAAGAATAACGATTAATGGAGATCCCACAGTAGAGGAAGACAGACCAGCGAGTCATCTTAATGCGATGTATAGCGTCATTACCGGTAAACCTTGTTCACTCGCTGACCCCTATGAACTAATTGTTAACAATAAGCTTGTTCCTAGGCCTATTGTAAAGAAGCTAGCTTCATTCTCTCAAGGGGCTAAAACTGCACTAGGGGTATCAAGGAGCGTTGGCAATAGCTATAAAAGAGAAGCGACTAAGAAAGATGCTAAACAAGGAGACAAAGACAAACACAGTGAATGGCTAAAAGTTATAAACAAGGCCTCTGGAACAACAATTCATGCAGCACTAATGGCTAAACACTACCCAATAAAAGATTACTACCTTAGGGGTAAGCAGTATGGGGATAAGATCCAATGCTGGGAAGCAGATATTGTCTTTGAAGTCGTTATAAAACTGACTGAAAGAGGTATACCTTGTTTAACCGTGTATGACTCCTTCATTGTTCAAGAGCAGCATCAGTATGTGCTTAAGGACATTATGGATAATGTTACCTTTATTAACCGAAGAGAAATAGATAAGGAGACTCTTTTAGGTTCTCCTTAGTTTATCTATAGTCTTAGGTTAACTTTAATAGCTATATTAAGGGATAGGAGGGACCAGGAAAGCCATTAGAGGGGGACTTTAGAAGGCACACCTCTAACCTATTGATTATAAAGGGTTAAAATGAATACCTTAATGACCCATTAACGCTGTGAGCTTCGCCATCTTCAAATCCATTTCTACCACTATCAACCCAAAAGTAACGATACCGTAGATCGGCAGTTATATTGTCTACTAGCTCATATTCAAAGCCGGCAACCGCATTTACTAATAAGTCAGTATTATCCTCAGAAGATCCAACTGTAAGTGTGCCTATTTTATCTACCGTGGTTGTGATGTCTGCAACAAAACAACACCTATCCCGCCCCAATGTTAGACTTTAGGACAAAACGTTAACAGACATGGAGGCTTAATATAAGGCGTATAGAGGGTCGAAACTTCATAGACACTACCTGCGCAGCATCTAAACAATAACGTATATCCATAGACTCCTAAGGAGCTTATTTGGGAATATTAAGGTTACTTTAACGAGCCCATTGCTGATTTACCCGGTGTCGTTGCAACACTTTTGAGCTTGTCATCAGAACCATATTCAATGGTAATAGTGAACTCTTCTCCTGCAAAACCCTCAATGGGTGTACCTATAACCTCCCAAAGACCAAAAGTCAGAAGATCCATAACTGCGTGACCAGCCGCCCTACCAACAGATGGAGCATTTCCACGCTCAACCGCATATGTATCAACCCTTCCATTCTCATTTGCGAATGTTCTATAAGGTTGACCCAAGTGCATTATGACAATGGACCGATCTTGACCAACAGTAATTGAGGATAAATTAACATCTTCTTTACCATGCATAGCCATTCCAACCGAACATGACGCTAAATTAAATGATGAAATTGCCAACATGACAATCATTACAAATCTTAAATACTTCATAAGTGACAAACTAAATAGGAATAATTAAAAAGTCAATTTATCACATCGTATCTTTATAGGTATATAAGGAAGTTTTAGATGCTTTATAAGATTGTTTGCTAGGTGTTAAATCCTAAGCCTAATCTAGCTACATCTGTAACTGATCTTGAATCCAAACGAATTAGTTGAAATAACCCTATCACTTTTAGCTACACCTCATCTGTCAGGAAAGTTAAAGCATCTTTCACTATCATGAAGACCCAGTTATACTTTGACCAACTGAAACGGTTTCAGAATTGGTTTCAGAATAGGCGGCAGATAAGAGTTTTTAGTGTGAAAGTTAGCTAAAGCCAAGCTACTGTTCCCAATAGAAACAGTAACTTAGCTCTAACAGATTGATTGGTGGAGGCGGGGGGAATCGAACCCCCGTCCGCAAACACTCCGCCATAAGGTCTACATGCTTATCCCGTGCTTTTGTTTAACTAATAGCTACCCGACAGGCCAAGAAAACTATCAGCGATTTCG
>Ga0209495_1002790_pt1 | contig 11187 bp, 11 predicted proteins | sample EN1Hudsemesocosm_FD_184629 | JGI IMG/M metagenome (GOLD analysis project Ga0209495, IMG submission 184629) | Methane-oxidizing microbial communities from mesocosms in the Hudson Canyon - EN1E Hudson Canyon (SPAdes) (version 2) | ecosystem: Environmental > Aquatic > Marine > Cold seeps | place... | reverse complement strand
GAGCTGAAATTCAGCGTCTCGATAAAGAAATCACTAAATTAGAAAAAGTGATCAAACAATCTTCTGGCAAATTAAATAATGAAAACTACGTCGCCAAAGCACCAGCAGATGTGGTTCAAAAAGAACGTGATAAATTAACTGAGCTTGAACAAGCTTTAAACCAGTTAAAACAACAACGAGCTTCTTTAGCTTAATTTGCTTATCGCCCGATAGTCACAAGACTATTGGGCGAATTTCACCTAGCGTATGACTTAAAAACTAGCTTTCACCGTAAAATAGACCTCACTAGTCGAGCTACCTTGGAAGGTTTCGCCATCATCATTTGTACCGGTGTAGGCCACTGAAAAATCAAAATTAGCAATATTTTTCGTCAAGCTCACACCATAATAATCATAGTCATCCACAGCGTTTTTATCGTCATCCAAGTATTGTCTGCCATAGTGAAAACTTAAACCAAGTTCATAAGGCAGGCTCAAATCCAAAGAGCTTTCAACAGCTGTTGCATCACCGCTTTCAGCAAAGTTATCTGGAGAATGCATCACCATTAAACCAAGCGTTGGATCCAAATTACCTTCAAAGCTATAAGCTAAAGACCCACCATATTCCCAATATGCTAAATCTCCAATATCATCTGAATCACCGGAACTTGATTCACCAGGATAGTCGTAATAAATAACATCCAAGGAATAGCTAAAATTATTAACTTCGCCGGCGTAACCACCGTAGTAATCAATTTCTAATGTTTCAGATTCAACCGCTTCCAAAGAGCTTGCCCACACGCCAAGATAAAAGCTGTTATAAGCCCAATCAAAACCACCACTCACCGCCGGATCATCATCCGATATAGTGATGCCACGAAAAATATAATTTGATGTGATTGCAATATTGGCGCTGAAGTTTTCAGCAGAGAACGCACCTTCATCCGCTTGCACCGATGCAGGAAAAATATAAATCAAAGATGCAGATAATAATGAAAAAAGTGATTTTTGCATTGTTAACAACCTCCCTAAAACCCAAAAGGAACGTTCGGAGCCTGTAAGCTCAGTTGTTAAAGTAGCATGTTTTATATCACGTTAAATAAGTTTTTTGCCTCACACGCACATCAACATTAATTATCTATAACCACAAAAAAATACCCGACAGCGTGGCTATCGGGCAATATTTTGTTTGCTTGATATTCCTTCTATGCGTCTGTTTTAAGCGAGCTATCTTGATTCATAATTAATTTATATATAGAAATAACGTGGAACCACAACCAAAGCGGTGCTGGCAAAAAGACGGCATACATCATATTTCCATGCGGTGTAATGTCTGACAAAATGACTAATGACAGCGTGCTGGCAACAATCAAAATATCTGCCAAACCAAAAATATTGGCAAACCATACACGTTTAATCACATCAACATTGATCGCTACTGAAAATGCTGCGATTAAACCAAAGAAACCAGCTGCAATGTGCGTCCAACCATCAATGATGCCAAATATCAAAGGCATAGCACCGACACTTGCTTGCATTAAAAATGTCGCACCAAAAAATACCCTAATGCCCTGCATCAATAACAATTGCTGCTGCGTTAAATTAAGCACAATTTTTCTTATGGCAGGCACCGTTAATAACACTAAACCAACCAAACCAACGGCTACAAAGATGATCATTAAAAACGCGAAACCGGAAATATCTTCTGGAAAGAAGCTTTTTGTCGATAAACCAAAGTGCAATGCTAGCAGCCATGTTAATAGCCCAATACCAATGCCGTAATGAAATTTATTTTTATTCGTTAAAGAAACCACCCACAGCGTGTAAGTGATCATAAAGAGATCTAAACCGATCATAAACCAGTTCGAAGTAATTAATGACATTCATGTTTCCTTTTAAATTAGTGTTACGATAGAACGCACATTATCCACTGGTAGATTAACGTTATCCATGGCACTAACACCTGAAAACACTGCTGAAACAACTGACCCACTAAAGATATCCACCATTTTTAGTGACTCGCTTAACTCGATGAAAACGGCTGGTAGCTTGTTGCTCAACGAACAATATGCAGCACCGTGGGCAATCTCAATACCTAATTCAGCTGAACTGGTTCCGTTGCTAGAACTCAATCAGAATGTTCACATTGCCGCCTTTCATCTAGTGCGGCGAGGTCAAATAGAAATTGAAGTCAAACATGGCGACAAAGAAATCATCAACGAAGGTGAGATGGTTATTTGTTTTTCAGGAAAAGCCCACACCTTATATCAAGGTAGTAGCAAACCCGCCTATCCATTCATCAATCTAATGAATGGTGGAGAAAATATTTTTAAACCTAATAAAGACAACAAAAGCCAAGCAACATCTTTAATTTGTGGCACCTTCATATTGCAAGATACATTACTCAATCCGCTCTTCGAAGCCATGCCCGCCTTATTGAAAATCAAAACCGACCAAGGTGACTATCAGTCTTTATCAACCACCAAAAACATCATCCAACTACTCATCAGCGAACTTGATAGACCGTCTTTTTCTCATAACTATATGGTCGAACGTTATCTTGAATTATTGAGCGCCCAATCTATCCAGTCCTATATTCAATCTGTCCCTGAAAATAAAACTGGCTGGTTATCGGCCATCAATGACCAAATGATTAGACGAGTGATTAGCGCGATTCATTCACAACCTGACTTTGATTGGTCTGTCGCCGCTTTGGCTGAAATCATATCCCTATCGCCCTCACGATTTGCAGCACGTTTTTCACAAATCATGGGTATTTCGCCCATGGTCTATGTCACCCAGTGGAGAATGTATCTAGCGAGTAAGACCCTAAAAGAAACTCAATTTAATGTCGAACAAATTGCCAACCAAGTAGGTTACGACAATGTCGCCGCCTTTAGCCGTGCATTTAAACGTTTATTAGGATTATCACCAGCTCATTGGCGAAAACAAAACCAGTTATAACTAACAATTTTTGCACAACATCTGAGTCCTATCACCTTTCCCTGTAGCCACTTCATTAAGCTTGGCAAGGGAGAAATATCACTAGTGTCTATAAAGATGCTGATACAGATCAAACATTCATTAGGTAAAACCGAAAAAAAGTAATTAGCTGATAGAATATGTCCTGTCTATGGCACTGTTATTACTAGTTTTTTTTAAGATCTAGAGAATCATAGCCAACACACTATAATCTTGGAAACGAATTGAAACCTAAAGCACACGAAGCAATGGAACAGCTTATTGGCCAAATCAAAGAAGCGATTCCATTTGGAATGCCCGAGGCTGAAATCTGTGCCAGAGACTGCTTTGGTTGCCCCAAAAAACTATTGGAATATTTGGATACAGAGCTTGAATTCTGGGAAAGTGAATTAGCGAGTGGCGAAACACCAACCCTAGGTGACATTGATCGTTTAGCAAAATCTAGTAAGAAAATTTACAAAGCTTTAAAGAAAAATGACTTGGTTTAATTCTTTTAAAGTCCCGTTCTTATCGCCAGCCAAAAGAGTGTGTTTTTCGGATTAAAGTGGGTAAGTGTTTGAGCGAAGCGAGTTTTTACCCACTCCGAAAAATATAGTCTTTTGGGTGATAAGCGATAATTCGGGTGCCTTTTTCTTTGGTTCTGTTTCTTTTGGGCAGGTACTCTCAATAGGTCAATGCAACACGTAGAATTATTTCTAAATGTAACGTGGAGCCTATTCAATGAGAAAATCACGAGGACGGTTATTTACACAAGAAGAAAAAACACAGCTGTGGAAACGTTGGAAACAGGGCGACTCAATTTCACAAATCAGTCGCTCACTTGGCAGAACGACAACGGGTGTAGCTTATATACTTCAAGCATCAGGTGGCATTATGCCTCTGCCACGCAAACGTCGAAAAGGCGCACTGACCTTATCTGAACGTGAAGAAATTTCTCGTGGACTGGCTGCAAAAGAGTCTCTGCGATATATTGCAAGTCAGCTAAAACGTTCACCTTCGACTATTAGTAGGGAAGTTCGTCGCAATGGCAAGCAGCACACTTACCGCGCAACAAAAGCAGATAATGTTGCTTTTGAACGTGCTCGTCGTCCCAAACCTTGTAAACTTAGCCTTTACCCGAAACTAAGACAGACTGTTGCACAAAAGCTCACTTTAAATTGGTCTCCTCAGCAAATTGGGGCTTGGTTAAAACGGCAATATCCTATGGAACCATGTATGCAGGTATCTCATGAAACGATTTACCGAAGTTTGTTTATTCAGGCGCGTGGTGTCCTTAAAAAAGAGCTTTTATCGCATTTGCGTGAAGCACGTCGCTTTCGAAAAGCACGCTCCAAAAACAAAGAAGCAAGAGGACTTATCCCTGAGCTGGTATCAATTCGAGAGCGCCCAGCAAGCGTTGAAGACCGTGCGTTACCTGGTCACTGGGAAGGCGATCTTATTGAAGGAAGCAAAAACAGTTTTATTGCTACTTTAGTGGAGCGTCAAACACGTTACGTTGCCTTAGTGAAAGTCAACAGTAAAGAAACACGTGAAGTGGTTAAAAAGCTGACAACGCATGCCAAAAGGATCCCACAGGAGTTATACAAATCGTTAACTTGGGATCGGGGCGCAGAGTTAAAACAACATAAGCAATTTACGTTAGCAACGGGGATCCAAGTATATTTTTGTGATCCGAAAAGCCCGTGGCAGCGAGGCAGTAATGAAAATACTAATCGATTACTAAGGCAGTATTTTCCAAAAGGAACAAACTTGTCTGTTTATAGCCAAACTGAATTGAATAAAGTAGCAAGAGAGCTTAATGAACGACCTAGAAAAACGCTAGACTTTGATACACCTGCGAATAAATTTTTAGCATGTGTTGCATTGACCGGTTGAAATCACACAAACAAAAGAAATGAACGCCCAGCGGCAGCGGGGATAGATAAACAAACCTGTTACTTTTCTTTAATATGTAAACTATAAACCTAACTTTTTCCGTTGCTCTTCCGCAAACATTTGGTCAACAGCTTGTTTATATTCCTTCCACTCATTTTCATTACTTTGTAACAAAACAATACTGGTTTCACCATTTATACTTTCAGTCTCAAAGGCAATGTCATTATCTCTTAACTTACTTATGAGAATAGCCGTATATTTGGAGTCGACGTAACGAAATGAAGTACTTGTATATGCTTGAGATTCTGACATTACTTCAACAGCAATATGGTGTACTAATTCATTATCTCGAGAATTAAACCATACTCCCTCAGAATCTACTTTTATCGGTATTTCATTATTGTGTAATTCATCTATTAAAGCTTGTTGCGAAACTTCATTTTTAATATCAATAAATTCTGAAAAATCATTACGATCAGGTGAGCACCCAACAAAAAATATTACTATAAATAGAAAAGGGAACAGCTTTATTTTTCCCGTAAACACATTACCTTCCATGACTATTCCCTAAGTTTTCAATTATTCAACTCGTTGATACGTCCGATACATACTCCGGCATCCAATAATTATCCTCAATACTCTCCAACAACTGCTCATCACTAACCACTTCAACCAAACACTACTCTTGAGCCAACTTACCTATGCCAAAGGCAATCTTTTTACTTAATGATGCTATATCAGTTAAGGGAGCTAAGATACTGCCCGGCCCCGTTTTCATTAAAGGTGATTCAAGGTAAATAAATCTGTCACTTTTTTCTCATGAGCGACAGCGAAACAGAAAAACACATCTGTCACCTTTATTTTATTACTTTTAACTTGGCCTTATAAACTCAACTAATTTGCCTTTATCTCTATAAACATCAAACTCACTATCAAGGTATTCAAATATCGCCAAATTAGCCGTCGTCATTGATTTAAGCTTAGCTGACTGGGTTGATAGGTAATGAACCAATTCTTCCAAGCCCGGGTTATGTGCAACAATCATTAAACTGTTGACGCCTTTTTTATATTTTTGAATACATTCCAGTAAGGTTTCTAAATCGGCTAAATATAAGTCTTTCTGATAGCTAACTTTTTCTGGTGCACTGTCAGTAATTTCTTCTAGCACTAATGCTGTTGTTTGCTTTGCCCTAACAGCTGATGATGAAATAATATACTGTGGTATTTTATCGTTGTCAGCCATCCATTGACCAATACCCTGTGCATTATTCTCACCACGTGCATTAATTGGGCGGTCAAAGTCTCGTGTATCGGCTCCAGACCAGTCAGATTTTGCATGACGCATGATATATAAACTAAATTTCATTATGAGAACCTTGAAGCCTAATTAGATCTAAACATCCATTTTTTTATAGTCACGGTACTCCGGCAACCAATAATTAGCCTCTATATTTTCCTGTAACTGCTCATCACTAATCACTTCAGCCAAACCCTGTTCCTGGGCCAACTTACCTATACCAAAAGCAATTTTTTTACTTAATGATGCTATATCAGTCAACGGCGGTAAGATGCTTCCCTGCCCCGTTTTCATCAAGGGTGATTCAGCCGCTAATACTTCACTGGCAATCATTAACATTTCATCACTAATTCGTGTGATATTTGCTGCAACTACAGCTAGACCTATTCCAGGGAAGATGTAACTGTTATTACATTGTGGAATTGGATAGGTATAACCATTAAAACTGATCGGTGTAAAAGGACTACCGCTAGCAATAATCGCTTGACCATTTGTCCATTCAATTAAATCTTTAGGATGAGCCTCAATTTTCCTAGATGGGTTACTTAAAGGAAAAATAATAGGTCGTTCACAAGCACTGGCCATGGTTTTAATCACTGATTCTGTAAACAAACCCGGTTGACCTGATACGCCAATTAAAACCGTTGCTTTACTATTTTTGATCACTTCTTCTAAGAAAGGAAAGTCGCCCTGATATTGCCAGTCAGCCATCTCATTATTAGAATGTAAAAATGGCCGTTGGAAGTTTTCTACTCTTGCAGTATTTTCAGTAAATAGACCATCACGACCCACCATATAAATCTGACTACGTGCTTGTTGTTCAGTCAAACCTTCAACGCACATTTGATCAACAATCTGTTCGGCAATTCCACAGCCTGCGGCACCGGCACCTAAGAAGACAATTTTCTGCTCTGATAATTTGGCATTTTTAGCATGACAAGCACCTAATAAAGTACCCACTGTAACTGATGCTGTGCCTTGAATATCATCATTAAAAGAGCAGATCTGATCTTTATAACGGTTTAATAATGGCAAAGCATGTTTTTGCTCAAAATCTTCAAATTGCAGTAACACTTCTGGCCAGCGTTTTTTTACCGCTTGCACAAATAGATCAACAAATTCATTGTATTCATCGTGATCGAGACGTTCATGATGCCACCCCATATACAGTGGATCATCTAATAAGGTTTGATTATTGGTACCTACGTCTAAGGTGATCGGTAAGGTATAAGCCGGGCTAATGCCACCACAGGCGGTATATAAAGACAGTTTACCGATAGGAATCCCCATGCCGCCGATGCCTTGATCACCTAAACCTAAAATACGACTACCATCGGTGACAACGATGACCTTGATATGTTCTTTAGTGACATGCTCAAGCATTTCATCGATTTTATGACGATCGGGATAGGCAATAAACAAACCTCGGTGATTACGATAAATCTCTGAAAAACGCTCGCAGGCTTCGCCGACCGTTGGTGTGTAAATGATCGGCATCATTTCATCGATATGTTCTAACACTAATCGATAAAATAAGGTTTCATTTTTATCTTGCGTAGCGCGCAGGTAAATATGTTTATTTATTGGATCGTCAAAACTTGAATATTGTTGATATGCACGTTCAACTTGCTGTTCAATCGATTCATGACGCCGTGGTAATAGCCCCGTCAGGTTAAACTCTTCGCGCTCTTCATCACTAAATGCTAAACCTTTATTTAACAGCGGTATGTTTAATAAAGTAGGTCCTGAATATGCAATTGAGACAGGTCGGCGAGGTTTATCCAAACTCATGGTTTATCCTTTAGCAACGAATTTTTATCGCCTATGCTCAAGCTAGGCTTCAGCAATAATAAAGGATTATTTACACTTGCGTGTAATTGAATGTTGTTAGTTTAAAACATACCCAATTGAAGTTGAGCTGCTTCACTCATTTGGTCTTTCGTCCAAGGTGGTTCCCACACCAATTCAACATGGGCTTCTGAGACACCTGCTACCGTATTGACTTTGCTTTCAATTTCTCCAGGAAAGGACTGTGCTACAGGGCAACCGGGTGCGGTTAAGGTCATTTGGATATCAACTCGAGCTTCTTCGTTGATATCGACCTCATAGATCAAGCCCAGTTCATAAATGTTCACTGGAATTTCAGGATCGTAGATGGTTTGCAACATAGCAATCACATCTTCTTTCAACTCTTCAAGGCTTGGTTTAACTAATTGTTCACTCATATTCTGGCCCTATTCTGTTGAAACTGAAATATCATGGTCACTATCCATGGCTGCGTGTACCGTATGCCATGACAAGGTGGCACATTTTACCCGTGCTGGAAACTCTTTTACGCCGCCTAACACTTCTAGCTTTCCTAATGTTGATGCATCGACCTCTTCACCGGTCATCTGCTTGTGAACTTGGTCATATAAGGCTTCGGCATCCGCCATAGTTTTGCCTTTCAACGCTTCAGTCATTAAAGAAGCAGATGCCACTGAAATAGCACAACCACTGCCTTGAAAACTGACGTCTTCAATCACATCACCATTAAGTTTTAAATAAACCACTAAAGCATCACCACATAATGGGTTATTGCCATGAGCTAAATGATTCGCATCGCCCATATCACGAAAATTACGGGGTTTTTTATTATGATCCATGATCACTTGTTGATAGAGATCTCTTAAATCAGCACTGCTCATTAGGCAAATAGCTCCTGTACTTTTTGAATCGATCCAACCAAAGCATCAATTTCATCCATCGTGTTATAAAATGCAAAAGAGGCTCTCGCTGTAGCAGGAATACCAAAGAACTGCATCACGGGTTGAGCACAATGATGACCTGTACGAATGGCTACACCTTGTTGATCAAAGATAGTGCCTACATCATGTGGATGTACACCTTCAATCATAAAAGATAAAACACTGGCTTTTTCTTTGGCTGTTCCAATAATTCTGATGCCATCTAAGGCTTCCAGTTTGGCTGTCGCAGTCACTAACAAATCATGTTCATGCTGAGCTAGCTTATCGATGCCAATAGCATTCATGTAATCAATGGCTGCACCCATTCCGATAGAGCCAGCAATATGCGGTGTACCCGCTTCAAACTTATATGGCACTTCGTTATATTGAGTGTGATCAAAGCTGACAGACAAAATCATGTCACCACCGCCCTGCCAAGGTGGCATTTCTTCTAATAAATCTTGTTTGCCATAAAAGGCTCCAATGCCGGTAGGTGCAAACATTTTATGGCCAGAAAAGACATAAAAGTCACAATCTAAATCCTGAACATCAACAGCCAAGTGAGGCACTGCTTGAGCACCATCCAATAACACCGGAATGTTTTTAGCATGAGCCTTAGCTATCATTTCTTTCGCTGGGTTCACGGTTCCTAATGCATTTGAAACATGGCCAAAGGCAAGGATTTTAGTTTTATCTGTTAATAAGTCATCAAAACCAGATAAATCTAATTCACCCTCTAAGGTCATGGGAATAACGTTGAGTTTGGCACCCGTTTGTTCACATAACATCTGCCAAGGCACGATATTAGCGTGATGTTCCATATGGCTAATTAATATTTCATCGCCAGCATTAATTTGTGGCCGAACAAAGCTTTGGGCAATCAAATTAATGGCTTCTGTTGCACCTCGAACAAAAACAATTTCCGTATCCGATTTTGCGTTAACAAAGTCGCGTACTTTTTCACGAGAAGCTTCATAAGCATCTGTCGCACGTTGACTCAAACGGTGTACACCGCGATGTACGTTGGCATTATCTTTACGATAATAATTATCAACCGCTTCAATAACTTGAATAGGTTTTTGACTGCTCGCCGCATTATCCAAATAGACCAGCGGGTAACCATTAACTTCCTGATCTAAGATCGGAAAATCTTTACGAATTTCAAGTATATCTATGGCGCTCATTCCGTTGCTCCACCACGCGGTAGTCTTTCTTCAATAACGGCTGCCAAAGCTTGGCGAATGTCTTCTGATGGAATGCGTTCCAATACATCTACAGCAAACGCATAGGTCAACAAACTACGAGCACTGACTTCGTCTAAACCACGAGCACGTAAGAAAAACAATTGATCTTGGTTAATCTGACCGACGGTACTACCGTGACCACATTTCACGTCATCAGCATAAATTTCCATTTCAGGTTTTGTATCAATTTCACAACCACGTGATAACAATAAGTTGTGGTTACTTTGATTGGAATCTGTTTTTTGAGCGTCCTGATGAACCATCACCTTGCCATTAAACACAGCATGACTATTGTCATCTAATACACCTTTATATAACTCATTGCTCGTTGTATTAGGCACCAGATGATCAATACGAGTGTGGTTATCAATATGCTGATTACCATTCACTAAATACAGGCCATCCATTGTGGTGTGAGATTGTTCACCTTCTAAACGACTGTGCACATCGTTACGGGCAAGTTGCGCCCCTAAAGAAATGTTATTGGTGTTCCACTTGCTATTCGCAGCCTGTTTTGCCGCTAGCGTTGCAATATGAAAGGTATTATTTGATTCTTGCTGCAATTTGTAATGATTCAATTCGGCAGCATCATCTAAAGCCACTTCTGATACCACATTCGTCATCGCTGTTTGATCAGCAAGACTGACATAGTGTTCAATTATTGTCGCTTTGCTATTTTTATTCATTACCACAACATTACGCAGGTGAACTGCTAAGTTATCTGTTTGCCCTGAATTAATAACTAATAACTCTATCGGTTTAACAATCTCGATATCTGCTGCAACAGTAACAATGATGCCTTCATTCATAAGCATGGTGTTTAATGCCGTCAAACCTGCTTTGGCCACATCAACTTGTTGACCAAGTTGCTGTTCAACCTGAGCTAGACCAGAAGATAAAGGCGAAATGCTCAGGCCGTCTTCAATATCATTCAATAAAGAAAGTTCAGCAGAAAACGCACCGTCAACAATCACTAAGCGGTAGGCATCTTTTAACAAAGCCACTTTCTCGCTTTGCTCACTCGTTAATGAACTCGCTTGGGCATCATGATTAAACGACTGCTGCGCTAAATTCCACAAACTTGT
>Ga0209495_1002776_pt1 | contig 11217 bp, 13 predicted proteins | sample EN1Hudsemesocosm_FD_184629 | JGI IMG/M metagenome (GOLD analysis project Ga0209495, IMG submission 184629) | Methane-oxidizing microbial communities from mesocosms in the Hudson Canyon - EN1E Hudson Canyon (SPAdes) (version 2) | ecosystem: Environmental > Aquatic > Marine > Cold seeps | place... | reverse complement strand
GCAACAGGGGTTCGATTCCCCTACGGACTACTATAAAAAAAATTGAAACAGCTAAGTAGAAGATTATGGCTAACCACAAATCAACATTAAGAAGAATTCGCTCAGATAAGCCGAAGGCTCTTAACAACAAGTATTACCACAAAACAATGCGTAACTCGCTAAGAGATATTCGTGTTGAAGAAGACAAAGCAACTGCTGAAGCAGCTATGCCTTCATTAGTCGCGCAAATCGACAAATTGGCAAAGCGTGGTACTATTCACAAAAATAAAGCGGCGAATTTAAAATCTAAATTAGCTAAGAAGATTGCTGCTCTATAAGTAGTACCCTCTTATAATATTAAAGCCTTCCTTAACGGGGAGGCTTTTTTTGTACCTTTAATTTTATAATCAAATAATGAAAATATGTATAAGAATTCAATTAAAAGTTGGTCGGTTAATGATCGGCCGCGCGAAAAATTCATTCAAAAAGGAAGCGAAGCATTAAGTGATTCTGAACTGCTAGCCATTTTAATTCGGTCAGGAACTCCAGATAGATCCGCTTTAGTACTTGCGCAAGAAATCTTGAGTTTGGCTAACGATAATTTGTCTTTATTGGCAAAACTTCAACTTAAGGACTTGTTAACTGTGAAGGGTGTAGGACATACAAAAGCAATCACTTTAATGACAGCCTTAGAGTTAGGTAGGCGAAGAAGGTTGAGCGAGGCAGTAAGCCGATCTAAGATTTCATCAAGTAAAGATGCTTTCGATTTGATGAAACCACTTTTAGAAGATTTGTCTGTAGAGCAATTTTGGGTGCTGTACCTTAATAATGCGAATAAAGTACTGTCCAAACAAAAAATTAGCGAAGGCGGAATGACAGCTACAATTGTAGATGTACGTTTAATTTTAAAGCGTGCTCTAGAGTTGAATGCTACTGCTTTAGTCCTTTGTCATAATCACCCTTCGGGAACCTTAAGACCGAGTGAAGCAGACAAAAAATTAACGGAGAAAGTGAAGTCTGCAGCAAAATGCATGGACATTCAGCTTTTGGATCACATCATTGTTACCGATCAGTCCTATTTTAGTTTTGCCGACCAGGGTTGTATCTGAAGCTTTTCGTTACATTTGTGAAAAGCTTAATTAAATGTTGAAAATACTCACGCTTATTGGAGCGCGTCCACAATTTATAAAAGCGGCTGCTATCAGCCGTGCGATTAAAAAATCATTTTCAGATAAAATTGAAGAGGTAATTGTACATAGTGGACAACATTATGATACCAATATGTCGACTGTTTTTTTTGATGAACTTGCTTTGCCAAAGCCGAATTATACTTTTGAATTACAGGCACAAGGACATTCAGGGCAAACGGCAGAAATATTACAGAAACTCGAAATTGTGTTAGCTAAAGAAAAGCCAAATGCACTATTGGTTTATGGCGATACAAATACAACTTTAGCTGGCGCATTAGCTGCGTCTAAAAACCACATTTCTTTAATTCATATTGAGGCTGGATTGCGTTCGTTCAACAAAACAATGCCAGAAGAAATTAATAGAATAATGACAGATCATTGTTCGTCATTATTATTTTGCCCTACAGCTACTGCGGTAGAGAATTTACAAAAGGAAGGGATTGCTCATACGAATGGAAATTGCACAGTTGATACTCCTAAGGTTTTTGCTTGTGGCGATATCATGTATGATAACTCTATTTATTTTTCAGATTATTCGAAAGAGAATATATTGATTGAGAATGATTTAAAGAAAGATGCATATTTACTTTTTACAATGCATAGACCTTCGAATACTGACGAGCCTAAGCGGTTGAAAAACATTTGTAAAATGTTGATGCGCCTGGCTGATAAACACCAAAAAGCTATAGCATTCCCGATGCATCCACGTACTAAAAAGGCTTTGCTTACACATTTAAGTGTAGAAGATCTAGAGGCTTTTGTACAACACAGTTTTATAAAGATATTGGAACCCGCTTCCTTTACCGATATGATTGCTTTAGAAAAGAATTGCGAATTGGTAATTACAGATTCAGGAGGTGTTCAAAAAGAAGCTTATTTTTTTGAAAAACCTTGTTTGATTTTGCGCTCCGAAACTGAGTGGGTTGAAATAGTAGAGCAAGGTGCAGCAATCGTTATTGATGCCAATGAGGAAAAGCTAAACAGCAGTTTTGACTTGTTTCAGTCTAAATCTTTAACCTTCCCGAATTTATTTGGTGATGGTTGGAGTGCCGAATTTATTTGTAAAAAAATAGTTGAAGAAATCTAATGATCCTTGTTTATACACATCAAATAAGCCCTCGGCTTCAATATGCATTTAAAATGGTGTTCAAGCAATTTTTAAATTGCGAGGTCCGTTTTACATCACAAGTAGAAGAGTTTATTGCTAACGACAGTGTGAAAATATCTTACACGAAAAATCCTTTGGGTAGCGAATTGTTTTTCCGATCACATAGTATCTTGTTTGAAAAAGGGATCGTAGATCAAGATGTAAATGTGAATTCTTGGAAAGGACATAAAGTGTTTTTTGAGCAAGGCGAAAACTCCGCTTTACCTTTTGATGTTTTTGCGGCTAGTTTTTATTTGCTAAGTCGATACGAAGAATATTTACCACATTTTAAAGATCGTTTTCAACGTTTTCCTGCCAAGGAGAGTTTGGCTTATCAAAAGGGGTTTTTAAAAATTCCTATCATCGAATATTGGTTGAAAGAACTAGTTGCTGCAATACAGTTTAAATTCCCTGATTTTAATCCATCTCAGAGACAATTTAAGTTTATTAACACCATTGACGTAGACAATGCTTATTGTTATCTAGAAAAAGGGATTGTTAGATCTTTTGGGGCAAGTGTGCGGTCAATCCTCAATTTAGACTTCGATGATGTAGCTAAAAGGTTTAAGGTGCTCACGGGGAAAGAAAAAGACCCTTATGACACCTTTGAATACTTATTGGACTTGCAAAAGAAGTATCAGTTTGAGTCTATTTATTTCTTTTTGCTCGCAGATTATGGGCACAACGATAAAAACATAACGGTTACCAGTAAGAAGTTTCAGTCATTAGTGAAATCGATGAGTGATTATGTAAAGGTTGGGATTCATCCTTCTTGGGCTTCTAACACCCACTCAAGTAAGTTGTCTAAAGAAATTAAACGCTTGGAAGGAATGGTAAATCGAGAAGTTATTCGCAGTCGCCAACATTTTTTAAAACTCGATTTACCATCAACTTATAGACGGCTCATTGATTTAGGAATTCGCGAGGATTATACCATGGGCTATGCATCTCAGGTTGGTTTTAGAGCAGGAACATCATTACCTTTTTATTTCTACGATTTAGATATGGAGACTCAAACGCAGTTATTGGTGCACCCATTTGCCGTTATGGATGGGACTTTGAATGAATATATGGAGCTTCCGGTTGATGACGCTCAGTATTTGGTGAAAGAATTGATGGATAGAGTGAAAGAAGTGAATGGTACTTTTATAAGTCTTTGGCATAATGAAACAGTAAGCGATAATCGTCATTGGGATGAATGGAAGCAGGTTTATGAGTTTACACTTTTGGAGGCTTGTAAATGATCAAATTTATACAACATAAGGATGTAGATACAGATAAGTGGGATGAGTGTATAAAAAAATCAGTCAACTCATTACCCTACGCATTTTCTTGGTATTTAGATATTGTAGTTGAGCATTGGGATGCCTTAGTGTTGAATGATTATGAGGCTGTTTTTCCTTTACCTTCAAAACGAAAATTTAGGATAAAGTATTCGTATACACCCTTTTGGGTGCAACAATTAGGTCTGTTTTCAAAAACTTGTACTGGTTTAGAGCGTATAAACGATTTTGTGAAAGCGATTCCATCAGAATATCGTTTTGTAGAGCTCAATATGAATCACAATGCAAGTGTAAATGAGTTCGAATGCTTTCAGCTTAAAGAGAATAATAACTTTCTTTTAATGCTTAATAAGCCTTATTCAGAACAAAAACTATTGTACTCAAAGAACTTAAAGAGAAATCTGAAAAAAGCCTCTTCGAGTACGATGCAACTTTTTAAAAATGATGCACCCAAAGCTTTAATCCAATTGTTTAGAGCTGATAGAGGTCAATCCATAAAGCATTTTTCTGATTTGGATTATCGCAATTTAGAGAGCATAATGCACCTAGCTATACACAAGCATTGCGGGCAGGTTTGGATGGCTTATGACGAGGGAAATAGACCTTTAGCCGGTATGTTTTTATTATTCGGCCCAAAGCGGATTATTCTATTGTTTACCGGAAATAGTAAGGAGGGTAAAGAGAGTGCAGCAATGCCGTTTTTGATAGATACCTTTGTAAAAGAATCGGCAAATAGTTCTTTGATTTTTGATTTTGAAGGTTCGAATGATGAGAATTTAGCTCGTTTTTATAAAAGCTTTGGTGCAGTTAATCACTCATATCAAAATTTAAAAATAAATCGGTTACCTTTATTACTTAGATTTTTAAAATAATTCATTGAATACATCATATGGATGCTTGGTATGAAATAATAAGCGTTTTTTTAATGAGTGCGATTAAGTTTTTTGCTGCACCATTACTCGCTAAATCTTTTGGTTTCACATATTTGCAAACCATTTTTATAACTTCACTGGGTGGAATAGTAGGAGTGATTGTCTTCTTTAAATTAGGCGCTCGTATTGTCCACTTCTTCCCTAACTTTTTTAAACCTGTGAATAAGATTCGAAAGATTTTCACCAAAAAGAATAAGTTTTTTGTGATGCTTATCCGTGACTATGGCTTGTTTGGAATTGCAATTTTTTCACCTATTTTAATTTCTATTCCAGTGGGTTCATTTTTAGCAGCACGTTTTTTTGAGAACCACAGTAAAATGGCTCTAGCCATATTATCGATGTCTGTAGTATTGTGGTCAGTGAGTATTTCTACCTTCTTATTTTTGTTTTAATGGCGATTAAACACCTATTCTTCGATTTGGATCATACACTATGGGATTTCAATAAGAATTCTAAAGAAACACTTTCCGAACTTTTTGACGAATTATCTTTATCAGATAAGATTACTTCTTTCACTGCTTTTTATGATATGTATATAGAAATCAATGAGGAACTTTGGGATTTGTATAGAAAAGACCAAATTACTAAAGCCGATTTGAGATCGGTAAGATTCAAAAGGGCTTTAAAGTGTTTTGGTATTGATGATGAGGCATTAGCAATTGAACTTGGGGATAAATACATTCAGCGATGTCCTTTAAAGGGAAATCTATTTGCCGATTGTCATTCTGTTTTGGAGCGTCTTCAGTCAAAATACATTTTACATATTATAACAAATGGATTTGAGGAGGTGCAAGAAGTTAAGATGAGTTCCTGTAATTTGAATGATTATTTTACTGAAATTATCACTTCTGAAGGTGCGGGGGTACGCAAGCCTAACCCACGAATTTTTGAGTATGCATTTGATACTTCAGGCGCTAAACCCTCTGAAAGTGTGATGATAGGAGATAGCATAGAGGTAGATTGTATTGCTGCTGAGAAAATGGGCATGCAAGCAGTATTCTTTAATCCAGAAAAAAAGCTTGAAAACAAAAAAGTGAGCTATGAAATAGCTCACTTAAAAGAGTTGTTAGAGATTTTCTAGCAAGTAGCGATAACAGTTTCACCACCCTTTACTACATCATCTATATTAGCGTTTATTTTTGCGTCTAGAGGCAAAAAGATGTCAATACGTGAACCAAACTTAATGAATCCCATATCAGCTCCCTGAGTTGCTTTGTCACCTTTTTTGGAGTACATCACAATTCTACGAGCAACTGCTCCAGCAACTTGACGGAAAAGAATTGGTCCTGTAGTTTCATTTTCTACAACTACTGTTGTTCTTTCATTTTCAATAGAAGATTTAGGATGCCACGCAACCAGGAATTTACCAGGGTGATATTTAGCATATTTCACCTCACCTGTAATTGGATACCTATTTACGTGCACATTTAAGGGTGACATAAAAATGGATACTTGAATTCTTTTATCGTTAAAAAACTCCTGTTCTACCACTTCTTCTATTACCACTACCTTACCATCAGCTGGAGCAATAATATGATTTACATTTAATACTGTATTTCTTTTTGGATTTCTGAAAAATTGCAATACCAAAATGGCAAATACTGCAGAAGCAAAAATAAGTAGGTTTACTACCCAGTTAAAGCCGTCAGCAAAATACAAAGCCGTAGCATTAATGGCGATTAATCCCGTAAGGGTAAATCTAATAATGGCAAATCCTTCTTTATGAAACATAAGTGTTTGTTTAAAAATTAAGCGCTGGGCTCAAAGAATAAAAATAAATATAATAAGCGGGAAGACAGAATAAGATAGAATCAAATCGATCTAAAATCCCTCCGTGTCCAGGTAAAATAGTACCTGAATCTTTAATGTTAGCTGCACGTTTTAGCATCGATTGGAATAGGTCTCCAGCAGTGGCAATAAAAACAGTTAGGGCTCCTAATATCACCCACTCTACAGACGAAAGTCCAAAGCCAGTTACAGATAATACATAACCTGTAATAGAGGTGAGGATTACTGAGCCCCAAAAGCCTTCCCAAGTTTTGTTTGGAGAAAGTCTTTCAAAGAGTTTTCGCTTTCCAAGTAATCTTCCAGAAACATATGCCCAGGAGTCTGAAGCCCATACTAAAATCAATAAGCCAAATAGGGTTTTGTGTTCGTAAGCTCCACTTTGAAGTCCTATAGGAATTGTGAGTGCTAATGGAATGAAAAGGTATGTCAAGCCCAAAAGTAATCCGCCAATCAGTTGGAGTGCATTTTTTGTGGGTCTGTATAATGTGCTGATAAAGTAAACAAAGACTCCTGTAATTAAAAAGGCTCTTGCTTCTGGGTGTAGTACACTTGTGTAAGCGATAAGACCCAAAATTACAGTTGGCCAAAGATCGAAATCTAGTTTTTGCTTTTCGAAAATCTTTTTGAGTTCAAAAACACCAAGTACTGCAACGATAGCAAATAAAGGTCCAACAAAAATTGGGCGTGTTACTGCAAGAAGCATAATTGCAACATAGGCAGATCCAGTAAGGATGCGTTTTGTTAAATTATTCATCGGTGTTCTTTGTAGTCCTCAATAAGGAAAATGTACAAATCTTTAGCTCGGTCACTATCACTCATTGTTGTAATAGAATCTTTCGTCCGGATGGTAGTTACCAATGCGGGTCTCGATTTCCCGTATTTGGTTTGAATACCTCTTAAACCTTCACTAATATTTTTTACAATTTGTGATGTGTAGGCTACGATTACTAAAGCTTCAGGAAGCTGTTCAATTTTGAGGTTTTTAGTTTGCTCTCCAGAAACCATTATCGATCCATTAAAAGCAATCAGGAATTCACAAGTACTTATACTTGAATCGGCTTTTTGATAGTCTTCTTCAAAATCTAATTCTGTAGGTTTTAAGATCTCCTTTAGGGAGTCATTACTACAATAGGGAAGCTTCCAGCCACTCTCTTGAATTAGGTGTTTAAAGTTTGCGTAAAAATCTTCTTGATCGTCACAATAGAAGAATTTCCCTCCATTGTTAGTAAAGACTTTGGCAAAAGTCACGTCAGCAGGATCGTTAGAGTTAGGAACAAACTTATCTTGTTCTTCCTGCTCCTCTTGGCTTAACTCAGCTTTCGACTCACCTAAAGAGGGTATAACCCGCTCTATGAATTTATTGAACAGGCTTTTTTTCATCCTTTTTTGATTCCTCCCTTTTTTGATTCCTCTGACTTTACTTTGTCGTCATCAGATTTTACTTCGAATGTACTTTTGTTTAAAGTGACTTTTTCTTCAGTATTCCATGGCCGTTCACCAAAAATACTAAGTAAGTCTTCTTTGAAGATTACCTCCTTTGTTAAAAGCTCTTGAGCTAATTTACTTAGGGAATCTTTATGCTCTTCGAGTACTTTTAAAGCTTTCGCATAAGCTTCTTCTGTGAGCGCTCTAACTTCTTCATCTATAACTCGTGCAGTTTGTTCACTGTAAGGTTTGTTAAAACTAGAGTTTTGCCCAGAAGAATCATAATAAGAAATATTACCAATCTTTTCACTTAAACCATAAACGGCTACCATTGAAGTCGCTTGACGAGTTACTTTTTCTAAATCGCTTAAGGCACCTGTAGAAACTTTTCCAAAAATGATTTGTTCTGCCGCTCTACCTCCAAGTGCAGCACACATTTCATCCATCATTTGTTCTTTGGTGGTGATTTGTCTCTCTTCGGGTAGATACCATGCGGCTCCTAATGATTTACCACGAGGAACAATAGTTACCTTTACAAGTGGAGCAGCGTGTTCTAGCATCCAGCTAACTGTGGCATGACCAGCTTCGTGGAAAGCAATTACTTCGCGTTCAGATTTAGAAATAATTTTATTCTTCTTCTCTAAACCACCAATAATACGATCTACAGCATCTAAGAAGTCTTGTTTCTCAACCTGTGTTTTATCTTTACGTGCAGCAATAAGAGCAGCTTCGTTACACATGTTAGCTATGTCAGCACCAGAGAAACCAGGTGTTTGTTTCGCTAGAAAGTCTACATCTAAATTTTCGTTTGTTTTAAGAGGAGCTAAGTGTACTTCAAATATTTCTTTACGTTCGCTCAATTCTGGTAAGTCAACATAAATTTGACGGTCAAAACGACCTGCACGTACCAGAGCTCTATCTAAAATGTCTGCACGGTTTGTTGCAGCAATTACTATTACGTGGTCATTAGTACCGAAACCATCCATCTCAGTAAGAAGTTGGTTTAAGGTATTTTCACGTTCATCGTTAGAACCAGTCATTTGGTTTTTACCACGAGCTCTACCAATCGCATCAATCTCATCGATAAATATAATAGCGGGTGCTTTTTCCTTAGCTTTCTTAAATAAATCTCTTACTCTAGAAGCTCCTACACCTACAAACATCTCAACGAAATCTGAACCGGAAAGCGAGAAGAATGGAACTTGAGCTTCTCCTGCTACTGCTTTAGCTAATAGGGTTTTTCCTGTTCCAGGAGGGCCAACTAGTAATGCTCCTCTTGGAATTTTACCACCTAGCTTTGTATACTTTTCTGGGTTCTTAAGGAAGTTAACTATCTCTTGAACTTCTTCTTTAGCACCTTCTAATCCAGCAACATCATTAAAAGTGGTTTTTATCTCTGCTTCATTATCGAAAAGCTTGGCTTGCGATTTTCCAATATTGAAAATCTGTGATCCAGGGCCACCACCGGCTCCGCCACCGCCACTCATTCTACGCATAAAGAAAAGCCAAATAAAAATTAGGAAGATAAAAGGCATCCATGCCCAAAAGCTATCCCAAATACTTTGTTCGTTGTTATAGAAGATTTGCACTCGGTCACTTTCTGAGAAATGAAATTCTTCTTGAGCTTCTTCAAGTTTAGTTTCGAAAACTTCTGCGGTACCAATTTTAATAAAGTAATGTGGTCCTTTGTTTAAGCCTTCACCAAACATTGGTTCACTTACAGCTTCATGTCGGTGTTCCGAAAGTGCAGATTCCTTAATGAATATCTTTGCGATATTCTTGTTCTCTACGATTTCAATTTTCTCTACCTCTTTGTTTTTGATGTATTCGTGAATCAGCGTTTGACGATTTGTCTCTACACTTAAAGAACCCATTTCGTTTGTGAAAAGCATCGAAACCATAAAGAAGGCAATAATTCCATAAATCCAATAGAAATTGAATTTTGGTATTTGATTTTTCTTCTTTTTTGGAGCTGTCTTTTTACCTTTATTAGGGGTTTTAGACTTATTTGTTGTTCGCTTTTTAACCATCTTAATACATTGATTCTATTTTCGTGACCTCAGCGTCTCCCCAAAGTTCCTCAAGAGCATAAAAGTCTCTTACTGGCGTTTGAAAGATATGAGCTACCACGTTTACATAATCCATTAATATCCACTCAGAAGTTTCTGTTCCTTCTTTGCTCCATGCTTTATCATCTAAAGTTTCTAGAGTTTCATGCTGAACGGAATCTGCAATTGCTTTTACTTGTGTGTTCGAATTAGCGTTACTAATAACGAAATAATCACACACTGCATTGTCTATATCCCTTAAGTCTACGACTGTAATGTTTTCAGCTTTTTTTTCTTGCATACCCTTAACGATAACATCTACCAGGGCCTTGATTTTCAAACTTCTATCTTCCTTCATTCGAGTTTTGCTAATTTAGTCAGCAAAAATAATGCTTTTAAGCGGATAATAATTCTTATAAAGGTAGTAAATTACCTTAATTCTAAGCTATTCGATGGAAACACTTTTTATAGGGAAAAATTGGCTAAAATTTGATAAGATTTCTTCGACCAATGATTGGCTGATGGAGCAGATTTCGATTCAGAAATTAACTGAAGGGACTGTTGTTTTTGCTCTTTATCAAACAATTGGAAAAGGACAACGTGGTTCTTCCTGGTCTGCTGTAGATGCCAAGTCACTTACGTTTAGTGTTTTATTAAAGCCTTATTTCTTGACAATACCTAAGGCCTTCGATTTAAGTGTGTGTGTAGCACTCGCAATTCACGATTGCTTAAATGAGCTTCGACCAGGCTTTCATATCAAGTGGCCTAACGATATTTATTTTGAAGATAAAAAAATTGCTGGTGTGCTTATTGAAAACCAAATGAGTAAATCGGTGTATCAAAATGCAGTAGTGGGTGTGGGTTTAAATGTAAATCAAGACGAATTAAAAGATTTACCCAAAGCTATTTCTCTTAAACAAATTTTAGGGATAGAATTCCCACTGGCTAATGTGTTGGAGCGATTATGCGAAACTCTAGAAGCGCGCTATCTACAATTACGCGCTAAGAAGTATGAATCACTTAAAAGCGAGTATATATCTAAATTGTATTGGTTTAATGAATCCCATTTTTTCAAAATCAAAAACGAATTAATCCAAGCCACAATTGTTGACGTTCTTCGAAACGGACGTCTACAAGTTGAGCTTATTGATGGAGAACTAAGCGATTTCGATATTAAGGAAATTGAGTTTGTAGAGTAGTTTAGCCTTTAGCTAATTTATAGCCTAAAATGCCCATAGGTATATAAGCGAATCCTAAGTCAATAATATCAAACCAGATTGGTGTCGGAAGCATTTGCACCATTTGAATACCACCCATCAGGAAAAATAGACCAATTAGTATAGCAAATTTCAGTTGATGTGTCGCTGCAATTTTGGCGGCTAAAAAAGCACCTATCAAGGTGCCTAAAGCGTGAGCTAAAAAAGG
>Ga0209495_1002768_pt1 | contig 11232 bp, 10 predicted proteins | sample EN1Hudsemesocosm_FD_184629 | JGI IMG/M metagenome (GOLD analysis project Ga0209495, IMG submission 184629) | Methane-oxidizing microbial communities from mesocosms in the Hudson Canyon - EN1E Hudson Canyon (SPAdes) (version 2) | ecosystem: Environmental > Aquatic > Marine > Cold seeps | place... | reverse complement strand
GATTAGATCGAAAGCTATTAGCTAAACGCGGTGTAGAAGCTGTGTTAAAGATGATTTTGCAGGATGGATTTTTTCATGCAGACCCGCATCCAGGGAATTGCTTTTATTTGTCTGATAACCGACTCGCATTTATTGATTTTGGTATGGTAGGGCGTTTATCTGAAGAGCGGCGCGATCAAGTTTTGAATTTATTACGGGGCTTAATTGATAAAGATTCACCGCGCGTTGTTAAAGTCCTATTGCTGTGGAGTACTAATGCGCGACTTCAGAATAGAGACAGTTTTACTCTCGATATCGATGATTTCATTGATCAATACCACGATATTCCTTTAAAAGAGCTGAATATCACGGAATTATTAAATAGGCTGACGACTTTACTACGCGATCACCAGCTAAATTTACCTTCAGATTTAACGTTATTACTGAAAGCTTTTATTACCTTAGATGGATTCGGTCGGCAGTTAGATCCAGATTTTAACCTCGCTCAGGAAGCGGCACCTCAATTAAAACGTATCTTTTTAGAGCGTTATAGTCCTTCTGAATTATTTAGGCGAGGTAAAGGTAACTTGTTTAACTTGGCAGAATTATTAAGTGATTTACCCCGAGATTTGCACCAATTAATAGAGTCTCTGCGTCATGGTTCTTTAGGTGTGAAAATAGACATTAATAAACCTTCATGGCTATCTAAAGAGCTAGATCGTTCTATTAATCGCTTGTCAGTCAGTTTGGTAACATCCGCTTTAATTGTTGGTAGCTCTATTGTTACGACTGTCCAAGGGGGGGCATCTTCCCTAGTTGGTTTAATGGGCTTTATTGGTGCGTTTGTAGGTGGTATTTGGTTATTATTTTCGATTTGGCGTAGTGGCTGATACTGCTGCTAATTAAAGACGCCATGACTTGCGCTAAAACTTTATTGTAATGCGTTTATATTTCTAGAAAACCTTATCTTTTAGATAGGATTAACATAATGACACTTCATATAATGAAATCTCCGATTAAGAGTTCCCCCACGTATTTTATTAAATGGCTATTAGGTTGTGCGCTACTGGTAATGCTTGCGGGCTGTGACGGAGCGGCTGAAATACCTAAGGAGCCTATGCGCACAGTGCGTGTGGAAACAGTGTCAGCAAACAATACCTTAATGCAACGACGCTTTACTGGGCGTATTGATGCGGTCAGTACCGTTGATTTATCTTTTCAGGTGCCGGGACGGTTGATTAAGCTACCGACTCAAGAAGGGATATTTATTGCTAAAGGTAGTGTCATTGCTGCATTGGATCAAAACGATTTTCGTCTTGCAGTCGATCAGGCAAAAGCACAGTTTGATTTAGCTAAGTTGGATTTAACCCGAAAACGTAATTTGTTGAAATCAGGTTCTCTACCTAAAGCAATGCTGGATCAAGCGGAAACTGCGTATAAATTAAGTCAGGTCGGGCTAGAGACAGCACGGCGGAACCAGTCGTATACGCAGATTATCGCACCTTTCGATGCATTATTTAGCCAGCGGTTAATTGATAATTATACCAATGTCGGTGCGCATCAGCCGGTTGCCCGCGTGCAGGATTTAACTGAGTTGCGGGTACATATTAATATTCCTGAACATTTAATGGGTTTACTTGAGCAAACAGATGATTTTAAAGCAGAAGCGGTTTTTAAAGACCGACCAGGGCAGCGCTTTCCGCTTAGCTATCGAGAGCATATGACGGAAGCTAGTAGTGTTGCCCAAACCTATGAAGTGGTTTTTGGTTTGTCCAAAGAGGGTAATCAACAAGTATTACCGGGCATGACTGCTGCAGTAATTATTAGTAAAAAAGAGGGTGCAGATGCACCTGACTTTACTATTCCTGTATCCGCTATTGACTATGATGAGCAAGGTGCAGCTCGCGTTTGGATTTTTAACCCACAAACTGAAGTGGTGAGCGCACGTAAAGTCATATTAGGCACCATTAAAAAACAAAAAATTCCTGTGCTATCTGGTTTGGAGCAAGATGAGCTAGTGGTGACTGCGGGCGCGCATTTATTGCGTGAAGGTATGTCTGTGCGTCGTTTTGTGGCATTTTAAAAGGATAGCAAGATGAGTTTAGAAATTGCACGTAGCGCAATTGAGCGCCCGGTTAATACTTGGCTATTGATTTTGCTTTGTCTAATTGGTGGTTTATGGGGGTTAGACAGTGTTGGTCGGCTGGAGGATCCAGCTTTTACCATTAAGCAGGCCCTAGTGGTTACTGTTTATCCAGGAGCTACTGCATTTGAAGTGGAGCAAGAAGTGACCGAATCGCTGGAATCAAGAATTCAGCAATTACCCCAAATCAAAAGGATTACCTCAAAGTCTAAGCCGGGAATTTCTGAAATTACCGTTGAAATTAAAGATACTTACGATAAGCACACCATGCCGCAAGTCTGGGATGAATTACGGCGTAAAGTGAGTGATGCTCAAAAAAACTTGCCGCAAGGCACGCAGCCTTCGATTGTTAATGATGATTTCGGTGATGTTTATGGGATTTTTTATGCTGTTACCGCACCGGGATTTTCCACTAAAGAAATTTTGGAAATTTCCACCTTTTTAAGGCGCGAGTTATTAACTGTTCCTAATGTAGCCAAGGTTGAAACTGCAGGAGAACGTAAGGAGACGATTTATATCGAAATTTCCAGCGATCGCATTACCCGACTAGGCTTATCAACTCAGCAGGTTTTGGCTATCATTCGGTCAGAAAATACTGTGGCTGATGCGGGTGCTGTGACGATAGAAGGTCGCCGAATTCGTATTGTCTCAGGGGAGGGTTTTGATTCTTTAGCGCAGATTGAAAATTTGCGTATTGGTAAACCGGGTACAACGGAACAAATAAGTCTGATTGATATTGCCGACATTAACCGTCAACCCACAGAAATACCTGATCATTTAGTGCGTTTTAATGGTTCTGAAGCGTTTACTTTAGCGGTGTCGGGTGTTGCTGATGCCAATATTGTTGTCGTAGGAAAAGCGGTTGAAGCGCGATTGGAAGAGTTGAAGGAACGCATTCCTTTGGGTGTGGAGATTACTCCGATTTATGAACAGCACAAAGTTGTCGATGACTCGATTAATGGCTTTATTGAAAATTTGATTGTCTCAGTCGCGATTGTGATTTTAGTGTTATGTCTGATGATGGGCTGGCGCATCGGATTAATTGTTGGCGCGACTTTATTATTGATCGTCTTGGGTACTTTATTGTTTATGAGTCTATTTGGCATTGATATGGAGCGTATTTCTCTGGGCGCTTTGATTATTGCCATGGGTATGATGGTGGATAACGCTATCGTGGTCGCCGAAGGTATGTTGATTAATATGCAGCGCGGAATGCGAGCGAAAGAAGCGGCCTGCTTGGCGACAAATCGTACCCAAGTGCCGTTACTCGGTGCGACTGTGATCGGTATTATGGCATTTTCTGGTATTGGTTTATCATCAGATATTACGGGAGAATTTCTATTTTCCTTATTTGCTGTGATTAGCTTTTCCTTGTTATTAAGCTGGGTCTTAGCAATTACGGTCACGCCGTTATTTGGTTATTTGTTTCTTACCGTAAAATCAGCGGATAGTAACGTAGATCCTTATGCCAGTTCTGTGTATAAAGTATACGAGAAGGTGCTAAGAGGCGTATTACATGCGCGTGTACTGACTATTGTTGCCTTGGTTTTGATCACGGTTGCCTGTTTTGCAGGCTTTGGTTCGGTTAAACAAGAGTTTTTTCCTTACTCGAATACACCCCTGTTTTATATTAACTATCAGTTACCGGAAGGTGCTGATATTCGCGCAACTGCTAAGGATATGGCGGAAATCGATGATTTAATTCGCGCTAAAGATAATGTTGTTTCTGTTGCTAGCTTTATCGGTCGCGGTGCTAGTCGTTATATGCTGACTTATACGCCTGAGCAGCCGAATAGCTCATACGGGCAATTTATTGTGCGCGTCAATGATAGATCGTTGATTGATAGGTTGGCGGCGGAGCTAAAACAAGAGTTGAGTGGTACTTATCCGAATGCGGAAATACGTACGCAGCGTTTAGTCTTTGGTCCTAGTGTTGGCTCTAAAATTGAAGCGCGATTTTCGGGATCGGACCCTGCTATATTGCGCCAGTTAGGTACTGAAGCGACTAATATCATGGCAGCGAATGATGGCTTAATTGATGTACGTACGAATTGGCGACAAAAAGAGCCTGTTTTAGCGCCGGTGTTTAATGCCGAACGCGCAAGAATTGCAGGCATTGGCCTCAATGAAGTGGCGTTGAGTTTGCAGTTTGCCACTACCGGCGTAAAGGCGAGCACTTATCGTGAAAATGACAAGCTTATCCCTATTGTCGTTAGACCACCTGATGTGGAGCGCCACGATGCGAGTCGCTTGAATGATCGTTTGGTTTACAGTGCGATGACGCAAACTTTTGTGCCAATCACACAGGTGGTTGATTATTTTGAAACGGTCAGTGAAGATGTTTTGGTGCATCGCCGTGACCGCGTGCGTACATTGACAGCGCAAGCTGATCCTGCGTTTGGTTTGACGGCTGATCAAGCATTTAAGCGCGTTAAAAGTCAGATTGAAGCGATTAAATTGCCTGCAAATTATAAAATGGAGTGGGGCGGAGAATATGAAAGCTCACGTGATGCGCAGACCGCATTGAATTCTAAATTGCCCGTTAGTATGTTGGTCATGCTGATTATCAGTATTTTATTGTTTGGAAAAGTCCGGCAACCGCTGATTATCTGGCTGGTTGTACCGATGTCGGTGTGTGGTGTGGTGATTGGCTTATTATCATCGGGCAAACCGTTTAGCTTTATGGCTTTACTAGGCTTATTAAGTCTTTCAGGTATGCTGATGAAAAACGCGATTGTTTTAGTGGATGAAATTGATACCCAGATTGCCGAAGATAAGGATCATTACGATGCTATTATTCATGCCAGTGTTAGTCGTATTCGTCCGGTATTTTTAGCGGCAGGAACAACTATTCTCGGTATGTTGCCCTTATTAAATGATGCTTTTTTTGCCAGTATGGCAGTGACGATTATGGGTGGATTGGCGTTTGCAACTTTATTGACTTTAATCGCTGTGCCGGTGTTGTATTCACTGTTTTTTAAGATTAGGCCAACAGAAGTGTGATTTTCTGACCGGTGCCGTACAAAAACATTCAAGCTGGCTTGTACCTTACCCCTTAAACGCTTGGGAATTACGTCGAGAATTGAGCGCTTACAGTTTTAAAACAAGCGACTGTGTAACATCAGTAATTTAAGACTGATGATAATGTTTTAGGGTTGATTGAATGAAGGCATAGTGCTCCTTCTTTTCACCTGGGAGGCTAAAGGCATCCGCTTATGATCCCTCTAAAACGACTGTAGTTCTTCGATCTTTCTTAGTGCATTAAGACTCATGATGGCTTTCATTCCTTCATCATGAACAGGTTATCTGGTTTTGTCAGTTTAGACTCATTTCGTATTGGAGAAGGCTTTCTGTTGCCGAGTTTGGGCTATACACTTAAGACGGGATATTACGGTAGGGCATGCATTGCGTGCATTTTGGTGGAGTAAGGAACATGCACGAAATAACTTGAACACACTGGGGCGCAGTAGTTAGTCTGCCTTTTAAAAATGCAGGCTGAAGACCTGCGCCCCAGATGACAATGTATATATTATTTCATGCGCATTTCTAAGGTATGCGATGCATACTCTACATAAATATGTACCGGCTTAAGTAGGAAGCCCAAAGTTTGCCAGCCTGAGCTAAAATTCACAAATTTTAATCGTTGAATAACTGAGATGATCAGTTTTAAAGGTATCCACTTTCCAAAAGATATCATTCTCTCTACTAGCAAATAGTCACAAAAATTATGGGTTAGTTCTATCGATCATAAAGTTGGTCTACCAGGTTTTTAAACCAGATTGGTCGAGAAATTATCACGTACAAAAATATTATTTCTAAAATTGGCAGAGGTATGACGTGTAAAACAATCAATACCAGTAATACTAAAAAGCAAATAACCAATTTAGTAAAAAAAGAAGCTTTATTCATAATTGACGTTTTATTTATATTTTTTAAGGAAAAAAACAGAAACATTTATACCCCCCCATCAATAAGCCGATGGACGCCCCGCTTAAATGAGCCCCAGAATTGTCCTACTAGGGAATATAAATCCGGAAAATTGCAATTGTTTAATGATAAGCAATGCGTTTTTTTATGTGTCTCAATATGCACATGATTTGTTAATGCCTGCGATTTATAAAGTTTAGCATCTTTATTTAGATGTCACCTTCAGTTACTTAAAAATTAAAATCACGTTCAGTTTATAAAAAAAATCAGGACAATACTATCTGTATGATTACCTAGGTATAGCTACTTATATTGGATTCATAGCTTGAATAGGCTCTGTCGCAAAAAATAGCAAAAGCAGAAAAATGTAGCCGATGCTATTTTTGCAGTTCCTGTTTTACTATTTCAAAAATACAGCTGATAACTCAGCCAGTGTCATATCGTTTTGCATTGACCGGATAGGGCGAGGCTTCTTCAGTCTGCTTTTACTTACTTTATAAAGGTGGCTGAGTAGGGCCTGTTTCGATAATGTTTACTAGCTCGTTAACTTGTAGTTGACCTTGTTGATCATGCAAAGCATTTTGGCCAAAATAGACTTGATTTTTCCATTTTCGTGTGCGCGACAAGGTACGTAAGGGCTCTTTATCACTTTTAGCTGTCTCAGGGTCGATTTGCGGGACTGAGCAGCGTGAGCAAGGTTTAGGTAAGCGAAAGTTAATATTGCCGATACTGATTTTCCGCCAAGTATCTTCAGCGTAACTAGCGCAACCAGTAATGACTAAATTAGGTCGAAAGCGTTGCATAGTTAGATTCAAGTCCATCTGTTGGTTGAGTAAGGCTAGCGATGCTTCGGAAGTGATTAGAAATGGAAAGCCATCACTAAAAGAGGTTTGGTCGTTGGTGGAGGCGTAGTTTTGATCGACTGTACGAATACTGTTTTTAGCTTGATACACTAAACGGCAGGGCATTCGCAAGCAATCACTAAACCATTGATCTGCTTCTGGGCCGATTAATTGTGCTGGGCATTGGTCATGCCAGACTGTGGCTATAACTGTTTCTGTAGTTTGTGCAGGTTCTAGGGGTAAAATTAAATCTTCTTGTTTTGGTGCTGATACGATCAGTTGCTGGTTTTTAATCTGGGTTTTTATCAGCGCCATTTTAGGGGCGTGGCGCTGTGATAAGAACTGCTGTTGGTCGTCAATCAGCATCCACTGCCGATCGTATTTTAGTCCCGTATCAATAACATCCCATGCGTTGACCTGAATGCCGGTAACGGATTTGATGGGGTAAATGAAAATAGTGCTGAGGCGAGGCATGAAATTAGCCTAATAGGCTTTTGACTGCTGTATCTGTCACTTTTCCAGCCTGAGCATAAATCGCTTGGCTAGGGTCTTGATCTATACTGCTTTGTAGTTGATCAATTTGCTGTTGCGGATCTATTATATCCGTTTCAGGGCCAACTTCAGTGCTTTCATTGTCAGTGCTAGTAGAAAGGGTAATTGCGGCAGCAGAAAAGCTTACTGTGTCAGTATTAGTGCTTTGCAGCGTATTTGCATTAGAGTTTTCTGGTGTACTTGGTGTCGTGCTGGTCTCGGCAGCCTTAATCGCTGTAGAATTAATAGTACGACTTAGGTCCGAAGTGTTGATTTCCATGTTAAATACCCCCTTAATTAAGGTTCATTGCTCAAATGCAATGGTAAAATCTGCTTCATCAGAAATTATGTGGTCGATAGCTGTATGTTGTGTTTTATTAAAGACTAAACCATATTCAGTTGTACTGTACAGACGTACCACCTTTGCAGGAATTGTGCAGGAATAACCTTCTGTTAGTTCTAGGTTTAATACTACTTTAGTATTCATTCTTAGTTTTTGTTCAATGGCTATACAAATCCCTTTGGAGCTAATGTCTAAAACATTGATAGGGATTGTTTTACTTATAAACCACTGTTTTGAAGTAAGTGTCGCTTTAATGTCGCTTTTTCTATAGCGAACTGCTTTGCGCAAACTTGCTGAAGTGGACTCACTTAGTGGAGCAAAAATATCATCAGACATATTTTAAAGTGTAGCTATAAAGTTCATATTTATAATAATAGCTTTTATTAATATAGAATACCAATGACTATTTTTATGAACTTAATGTAATCTCAAGAAAGTTCTGCTATTTTACTATAACTAGACTATATTTTTATGTGTACTGATTCAGATTTAAAGAGATGATATTTAATTTATTGCGTTTATTTTTGCCGCTAATGTTGATGTTTGTGGCTTTTTTTAGTGGGCAAGGGCTTGCTGAGACTAAGCAAGAGATAAAAATTGCTTATTTAACTCAGGAAAAGCAAGTGCCCGCAGCTTTGTCTAATCTTGAGCCTTTTATTGCTGATAAAGGCTTGCAAGGCGCATTATTGGGTATAAAAGATAATAATACGACGGGGCAGTTTACGGGGCAGAACTATTTCTTAAAACAAGAAGTAGTGCCTTTAGGTGCTGATGTTAAGTTGGCGTTCAGTGCTTTATTAAAAGAAGGGTATCAATTAATTATAGTTAATTTACCTGCTGCTCAGTTAGTTCAAATTCAGCAACTTAATAATAATCAGGCGTTGTTTTTTGATGTCGCGACACGTACGGATGCTTTTCGGCAGAGGCAGTGTTTACAAGATGTATTGCATGTTTTGCCTAGCCGAGCGATGCGCGCTGATGCTTTGGCGCAATATATGTTGAAAAAACGCTGGAATCGATGGTTTTTAGTGGTTGGTGCAACACCTGAGGATGAGCTTTATGCGCAGGCAATAAGGCGTTCAGCTAAGCGTTTTGGTATGAAAATTAGTGCCGAAAAGAAATGGCTGCATAGTTATGATGCACGCCGTACGGCGCAGTCGGACATCCCAGTGTTTACTCAAGTTGATGACTATGATGTATTGGTGGTTGCTGATGAACAGGGCTTATTTGGTGAATATATTAGCTATCGTACTTGGCTGCCGCGCCCAGTTATTGGTACTCAGGGCTTGGTGGCTACAGCCTGGCATCCGACGCATGAGCAGTGGGGTGCGGTACAAATTCAAAATCGATTTAAAGCGTTATCAGGGCGGCAGATGGAGGAGGAAGATTATGCGGCTTATTTGGCTGCGCGTGCGATTGGTGAAACAGTGACGCGTACTCAATCCGTCGATCCTACTCAGGTAAAAGCGTATCTGTTTAGTGAGCGCTTTAAATTGCAAGGTTATAAAGGTAAGCCGCTAAGCTTTAGAGCGTGGAATGGGCAATTGCGCCAGCCAGTTTTATTGGCTGCGCCAACTTCATTAGTCGTTGCGCCGCCTTTAGAGGGTTTTTTACATCCTAAAAATGAACTCGATACTTTGGGCTATGATCAGCCTGAAACTCATTGCCAATAAACAGGAATAAGCATGGAAATTAAAGCTATTTTACTTAGCACTCTGTTGTTATCTACTTCGCTTGCGACAGCTGAAACAGTGTTTGTTACGCTAGAAAAAGATAATGCTATTGCGGTGGTTGACCCCATTGCAGGTAAGTTGATTAAGACGGTTTATGTAGGGCAAAGACCACGCGGTATTGCGCTTAGTAAAGACCAGCAGACTTTGTATATTGCGACCAGTGATGATGATGCGGTGATTGAGGTGGATGCTAATACCTTGCAAGTTAAAGGTAAATTGCCGTCTGGTGAAGATCCGGAAACTTTTGCTATTAATAGACTAGGGACACGTATGTACGTGTCTAATGAAGATGATAATCAGGTTACTGTAATTGATTTATCCAGTAAACAGGCAATTCAGCAGGTCGCTGTCGGTGTGGAGCCAGAAGGAATTGCGGTAAGTCCTGATGGAAAATGGATTGTTAGTGCCTCAGAAACAACCAATATGGTGCATTGGATAGATGGTGAAAGTCATGAAATTAAAGCCAATACTTTGGTTGACCCACGACCTAGAGCCTTGAACTTTACCGCTGATGGCCAGCAACTATGGGTGACTTCGGAAATTGATGGCACTTTAATGGTTATTGATGTTGCAAGTAAAGAGATTGTTCAGCGCGTACGTTTTTCTGTGCCAGGTTTAGGTCAAGAGAAAATTCAGCCGGTGGGCGTGGTCATTGATGATAAAAGGCAGTGGGCTTATGTTGCTTTGGGGCCAGCTAATCGTGTTGCCGTGATTAATGCTCAAACCTTTGAGGTGGAAAAATACTTGTTAGTCGGTGCGCGTGTTTGGAATCTAGCCTTTTCTCCGGCACAAGAGCGCTTATATACCACTAATGGTGTAAGTCATGATATTTCAATTATTGATTTAGAGAATCATAAGGTAACTAAATCGATTGCTGTTGGTCGTTATCCATGGGGAGTTGCTGTAAAGCCATGAGTGATATTGCATTAGATGTAGTGAGCTTAAGTTTTGCTTACGGTAAAAAACAAGTTCTACATGATTTAAGTTTTCAGGTTAAAGTGGGGCAATGTTGTATTTTGTTGGGCCCAAACGGGGCTGGGAAAAGTACTTTATTTTCGCTGATCACTCGATTGTATGCTTACAAGCAAGGTGAGATTGATTTAGCTGGTTTTAATATTAAAAAAAAGCCATTAAAGGCGCTAGGAAAGTTGGGGGTAGTGTTTCAGCAAACGACTTTGGATTTAGATTTGACTGTGCAGCAAAATTTGCGCTATCACGCGGCTTTGCAAGGTATAGGCAGAAAAAAAGCTAATGCGAATATTCAAGAGCAATTGGAACAGCTAGGTATGTATGAGCGTCGGGCTGAGTTGGTGCGTCAGTTAAATGGCGGGCACAGAAGGCGAGTGGAAATTGCGCGAGCTTTATTGCATAAGCCGAGTGTCTTGTTGCTGGATGAGCCGACTGTTGGGTTGGATGTACCAAGTAGAGAGTCAATCGTGCAGCATGTGCATCAACTGGCGCAAGAAACTGATTTGGCAGTGTTGTGGGCAACACATCTTATGGATGAGGTATATGACACTGATAAGTTGGTCGTTATTCATCAAGGTAGCTTGCAGGCTCAAGGGACTAAAGTAGATATTATGCGTAAGGCTGGAGTGGATAACCTTAATGATGCGTTTTTTAATTTAACTCAAGGTAAAAGCTAATGCGTATTTTTCATTATTGGTATGCCTTGTGGGGTATTGTTGGTAGGGAGTTGTTGCGCTTTGTTAAACAAAAGGAGCGCTTTCTTTC
>Ga0209495_1002764_pt1 | contig 11239 bp, 8 predicted proteins | sample EN1Hudsemesocosm_FD_184629 | JGI IMG/M metagenome (GOLD analysis project Ga0209495, IMG submission 184629) | Methane-oxidizing microbial communities from mesocosms in the Hudson Canyon - EN1E Hudson Canyon (SPAdes) (version 2) | ecosystem: Environmental > Aquatic > Marine > Cold seeps | place... | reverse complement strand
GAAAAAATGGCCAAAAGGGATTTTTCCGCAGCAGATTCTCTATTCTCGGACAGGCTCCTAGTGTTAGTCATAAAGAAAAACGTCAACATCTGTACCGGCAGCATAACCCTCGCTATTAGCTTGAACAATGATAAAGCCATCTGCTTCAGTTGTTGAGCTAAGAATGGCTGCTCCACTGATGGCAATAGGTTCGACGGTATTGTCTTTTGTTAAACGAACCCGAGCATAATCAGTACGCCCTAGGTGAGAGCTTATTTTTTGTTTCAATTTTTTTTGTACAGAATAATAAGGCCAGTTTCGTGGCTTAGCAGAGCGTTGTCTAATAAAACGGCCTGCAAAAAAATCATAGGCACATAGACAGGCAACAGGGTTCCCAGGGAGTAAAAAAACCAATTTTTTATCGACCACTCCAATCCCAGTCGATCTACTCGGGCGCATAGTGACGCCATGAAAAACCAGCTCCCCCAGTTTGGCCACCAATAAAGGAACCAGATCTTCTTCACCAACACTGGTGCCACCGGTAATGAGTAAAATATCATAATCATCAAGCATCGCTTGCTCAATCTGTTCAGGATCATCCGCTACGATAGTTGAGCTTATGACAGTAGCATTATCTCTAAGGCTCAATGCTTCTAACATAGGGCCATTAGAATTGGTAATTTGATACTGCTGAGGTTTGTTGCCGACAGGAAGAATCTCATTACCAGTTACTACAATGCTAACTTTTAGACGCCTACGAACCACAACATCTTTTTTGCCTATAGAAGCTAGCATGGCGATATCCTGAGGGCGTAAACTCCGGCCTTGTTTAAGAATTATCGAGTCAAGGCTGATATCTTCACCGATACGACCTATATTACGGCCTTCGGCAACACTTTCCATCACCAAAATAAAAGGCTCTTCCATATCCACATTTTCAGCAGGTAAAATGGCATTTGCTCCCTCAGGCACAGGGGCGCCTGTCATTATTTTTACAGCGGTTCCTGGTGTTACTTTTACGTGGGTGCCGTGCCCTGGCATGGATTTTCCAATAATCTGTAATTGCAGTTGATTATAAGATGATGCACCCTGCGTATTCGAAGCAATAAGTGCGTAGCCATCCATCATTGAGCGAGCAAAGCTAGGAATATTTATATCACTAACTATGTCTTGAGCAAGTACTCTGCCATAAGCGTCTTGTATCGGGATGCTTTCTTCTGCAAGATCGATAGATTGTTGATCTAGCCAGTGAGTAAGTTGTTCAACGGTTGAACGTTGTTTAAATCCACGCATCCGTACGTCATCTGATATAAAGCTTTCATCCGAACATTTTATTTTTTGGCTATCCATAACTAGCATTGTTGATTTTACAGTGGTTAAAGGGCTAGATTCTTTTCTTGAGCTAATCTACGATGACAAGCCGTGATTTTATCAGTTTTTTCCTAGTATGCTGTTAATTTTATGATGGTTTATTAAAGTGGAGGGCTTACAATATTAAATTAAATAACCCTATTAAAATAAGGACTTATATTTTTGTGTGTTTTGTTAATTGGTTGGACTGGTTTTAATTAACAGTGTTTGTTTTATGGTGCTTAATTAAATGAGTCTGATTTGACCGGATTAAACACATTTTATTTGGGTTGAGTGCAGATTGATTAGATGCTGTAACGAAAAGACCAACAGCATTGCTAATCAGGTAAGTTAAACAACCACCGTAGTTTTTTTCTTACTAAGATAAAGTCGTAGAACCTCATTTAAGCACGCAAGCTAAGTTAAACTCTATTCTCCTTCCATCCTCACTATTTCTTTTTTCTCAGATAAAACACTTTATATCAATCAAGCTTAAGAGTTAGATAAGCATAGATCTCTATCCGATACCTAATACCTAGGCAGTAGCAAGAACAGTTATGGGTTTAACCTCTGCGAATACCTTTATATCCAATACCCTGATCCTGACTTTGCTTGCTAGGACTTTTTTTCAACTAATTCAAGTAATAAAATACGTTTGGCATATGCAAAACTACGTTTTGCATAGATATCAGGAAAATAGCATCTTAATCACATGTGTACTATAGCTATTCGTATTGTGTTGGGCTTGAAAAACTCCAACTAGTTACTTTAAACACAACGAATGTCAATGGAGCGTTGAAAAAATGAAAAAAACAAAATATTTACTTAAATCCCAGGTGTTACTCGCATCACTAATTCTTTCTCAAGCTGCAAGCTTTAATGTACACGCTGAACTCAATAGAAAGACTTGTAAAATATTTACTGCAGACCGGGTATTTGATGGTAATACCGTTCTGGGTTTACCTTATGGCCCAAAAATGGCAGTTGTTATTGATAAGGGCAGAATTAATCAGGTATTACCTGCTGCAGAGATAGATTTTAAGTGCAGAAAAAATCGTGATTTAGGTGATTCAACTATTTTACCTGGAGCTGTTGAATCTCACGCTCATATTGGCTTTCAAAATGTAAAGCAAGACGTCGTTCTAAAAAATGGCGTGACTACAGCGCGTGATGTTGGCGGCCTTCTTACGCCTCCAACTGGAGGCAAAGGTCAATTGCGTCTAGTTAATACTGGACCGATTATTCAAGCGCCTCATGGCTATCCGTTGAATTTATTTGGTGGACACGGAGACGAAGGCGAAGATGATCATCATGCCGCTACAATTGCAGTAGAAGCAATGGATGTGGATCATGCGATTGAACATGTAGAGCACATTGCAAACTCAGGTGCTGTAGCCATTAAAGTCGCCTTGGAAAGGGGTGGTGAACATGGAGCGCCTTGGTCTGGAGGCCATGGACATGGTGGCGGAGATACTGATGGACCTGCGCCAGGAGAATGGCCTATTCTTTCTAAAGAAATATTAGAAGCAATTGTTACTGCTGCACATGACAAAGGATTGCCTGTTCTCGCACACGCAGGGGAGCAAGAAGGGTTTGATCTTGCCGTTAAAGCTGGTGTAGATGAATTTGCCCACCTACCTTGTGCAGAAATCTCTCAGGAGTCAATATTTTCTGCTGTAGCTGCTGGTATAAGATTTCAAACAACATCCGATACCTTATCTTCCTGTCATGGTATTAATGCTAATATGCATAATATTCTACATGCAGAGCAACATTTAATAGAGGCGGGGGTTTTAACAGAAAAGGCTGTTGTGCTGTATGCATCTGAAATTGGGCATGACGATGTACCTTGGGGCATTAATGCGCAAGAGTTGGTCAATAACTTAATGAGTTTTGCAGGTCATAACCCTGTTGATTTTAGTCACGTGTTAAGAACTTTAAGAGGTATGACTTCAATTCCTGGCCACTTGATTGGAGTACAAATAGACGAACCTTTATTAGGCACACTTATGCCTGGCGCACCTGCTGATATGATCGCAGTAAAAGGTAACGCCATTGAAAGATTTAAACTTTTAGAGAACCCTGAATTAGTAATAGCTGGCGGTAAAGTAGTTAAAAACGAGTATAAATAAACGGTATAACTTACTTGTTTTGCCATATGTTCAACAATACAAGTAATCGATTCTAAAAACTGTCGAAAAGGTTGCCCGCTTATTGAGCGGGCAACCTTTTTTTGTGTCTGTAAATAAAGAGCCGTTTGCCGTAAATTGATAAAAGTGACTGGGGTAATAATACATAAAAAAACCAGTAACTAAAGTACGCCCAGATAGATAAAGAAGTACCTGATTCCCCGAGTTCTTTCGCTAATTTAAAATAAGCTATTATTGGGAGATCTTAGTCTCCATTGTTTCAAATATTTCTCCACTTCGGCCGGAATGATGCCGTTTGGGGAAATAAAGCAATTTAACTTTAAGATCGAAACTTAGCTGCTGTTAACGGTTAGTTAAACTGAGATCTATGCCTGTTCGCTTGGTATAAACCTCAATCTATAAGATCATTTATCGAACTGCTTTACAGTTCGCACTCACAGTGCCTTCATCTGCATCTACTGTAAACCCGCCAGTACCTTCAAAAAAGCCTTTATGACCTTTAACTTTAATTCTACATGCAGTGACCTGGTTTCTGCCATGCGGTAATTCAGCATTCATTTCATCATCTTGTATTAACTCGCCTTTACAGGTTGCTAATACAAAGTTTTTGTTCATGGTCAGTTTTGTTTCAGATTTGCCTTGGTAAGTGAAGTCATTGTCTTCAGCAATCATATGGCACATGTCCATCATGGTGTTAATGCCTAAAAAAGGACCTTCATGTTCTCCGCCCATACCGCCCATTGCATTTACGTTGATTGAAGAAACGGTTAGGGCTAGTGCTAAAAGATATGTGTTTTTCATGATTTTTTTCTCTTATGGTTATAGGATGTAAGCCCTGATTTTTATAATGTAAAATCAGGGCAAAACGTTTTATTAAATGATTTGTTAAAGTGGTTTTCCTTGCTGATCAATTGCATTCAATTGATCTCCATTTGGATCATTCCTAACTTTGGGGTTAGGAATCCATTGTCCAAGACAATTACGGTCTTGGGTGCAGGGATCGGTTAAAGTTTTCAAAAAATCCACTAGAAAACCGACTTGCATATCACTTAAGTGAATTGTTTCCAGAGCAAAAGTACTTGAAGATAAAGCCTCTTCGGTATTCTCTGTCATTTTGTCCAGATTTCGAATGCCTTGCTGTGGAAGTTGTTGCGCATCATAATTTTCAATAGCAGCAGTTGCATTTAAGTGGTGTTTTACAACAGCTTTTAATGAGCTATATGAACCGGCATGAGACCATGGTCCTGTTACTTCAACATTTAGCAGGCTAGGTGTTCTAAATGCGAACTTATCTTCGGCTGAGCCTGTTTCACGAGCACGACCAAAATCTTTTGAGCCATCAGCACCATCTCCTTTGCCTGGACCAATCTGAGGCATTGCCAGATTGTGAAAGCTTTCATCTGTGAAAAAATCACCTGAATGACAGCTGGAACAGTTAGCACCGCCCATATCACTAGAGCTATAAAACAGGATGGCTCCTTTTTTAGCGGTTAAAGAGATGGCATTTTTATTGCCTTCGATATAATCTTTCCATGGACTATTGACAAAGGCTTGAGAGCGTTCGTATTCAGCAATTAGCATAGAAATATTTTGCTCGGTAATTAACGCTTCTGCACTACCATTTGTATCTGACAGAGCTAATCTAAATTTTTCTAACCAATGATTAAGGTCAATTAATGCGTCAGCATCATCACCATAACCACCCAGGCGGCCAGCAAGCAATTCTCTGATTTTTTGGTTGTCATAGCTGCTGTGATTAAAGCCTTTCATCTCCTCATTTGAGGTGACGGGGAAACGAGCTTGTGCATGCACTAAGTTATTACCTGCCAGTGGGTCTGCTTCACCTAATGAAGAATCAGGTGTTCTAATACCTGAGCCGCCAGCTCCATTCGCACCAGGTGTTTTATCTAGGCTTTCTACCCGGCCATCATGAAACTGGAATTTATCCCAGGCAACCACATTAAATGTTGTGGGTGCATTTCTTGGGACGGGAGGTCCGCCTTCATGATTGTGAGCAGCGTTATTATTTGTACGTCCAGGGCCTAATAAATCAGGGGTGTCGGCTTCTACACCAATAGGTAATGATAAATTATCCCCTCCTCCTAGAACGGGGTGGTGACAGGCAACGCAGGCAGAGTCGTATTCACCGCCCAGAGTTTTAGAAAAGAATAGATCCATCCCTAATTGAGCTTTAGGGCTGTTAATGCTCGGTACGGTACGGTTTGAGAGAGGGTTTCCTGTTAATGAATTGGAGCTGATAATCGCATTCAGCGTCATATCAAGTTGTTTTTTGTGTTGTTTGCTATGCGTGTTTCCTGCTGTAGCTGAGCTGTTATAGCTCGCTATACCTAAGACACATAGGCCTAGAAGAATTTTTTTCATTGTTATTATTTTCTCTTGAAAGCTTGATGGTTGGTGCGCTTCAATGCCCCTCAGATTGAAATACAATGTCAGTGTAGAGAAAAGGTGTTTCTAAAATGTTTCTTAAAACAATTAATTTGTAACAAAATGTAACAAATTCAGGTTTTTTCTTGTTGTTAGTAAATAGCTTGAGTGGAATCGGTAGGGTGCTGGTTTTTAAGGCTCCAAGGGGAGCTTCTGGGGGATCTTCTTTCTCTAGATTATTTTGGTAACAATTTTCTACTTTTATCAGAAATCAAAGAACCGGGATCCTGTATAGGATGACATATAGAATATCCTGATTACGAATCACTCTCCGTCACTATGTAGAGTTTTAATTTGAATGTGGAACAGGTAGGAGCGTCCGCCCTCGGCGCGATTTTAAATAGAGATCTTGATCTAAAGCAAGAGCCTGTTATATTCGCGCCGAGGGCGGGCGCTCCTACATCAATTGTTATAATCGAACTCATTCCAGTATCGTTGCTTACTGCCAAACAAGACTATCTCTGGAAATTAGCTGAAGCTGGTGGGTAATCAGCACCTTAAGCCGCTGCGCTCCACTCGTATGTATATTCAACTAATCAAAATTTGTTGCTTAGAAGGTAGAATATTATTAGGATTGACAAGCAGAGTAATCAACTTATAATAGGGTCCAGCTAGAAAATATGATTTACCTTTGTTTTACCACTTCGATGTCTCTCCAGTTTGTTCCGTAGTTGCTCGTCCTGTTCTTCATTAAGTAATTTCAACGTTATCAGCTTTACTCGCCTTAATAAGGCTTTATATTAAATTTTTACAGGACTCATTATGTCTACTATCACTACTGGCACCGTTAAATGGTTTAACTCTGACAAAGGCTTCGGCTTTATTGAACAGGAATCAGGCCCGGATGTTTTCGTACATTTTCAACAAATCAATAATTCTGGTGGTTACAAATCATTAGATGAAGGCCAAAATGTACAGTTTACTGTTACTCAAGGTCAAAAAGGCCCGCAAGCTGAAGACGTAACAGTTATCTAAAGGCTAAAAAAAGGTCATGGCACCATGATGGGCTGTGGCCTTTAAAAAAACATTATATGTGTAGTTAGAGTTTGAACTTTTATTTAACATTCTAATCATAAATAATGAAACACAATTAGGGGGCGACCTGGCTTCGACGTGGGTAGCAAAACCTTGAGTGCATGCCGTAGACAGTACACTACGTAAAACCTACTGAAATTAAGTATTCGCAAATGACGAAAACTACTCAGTGGCTCTAGCAGCTTAAACCCTGCACCACTCTTCTGACTATATGTGCTTATGCGTGTAGAGTCCTTCGGGGCATTCAGAAGTCATCTCACATAAGATCGCGCTAGGACTTTGTTCGGAGTCCAACCCGTTAAATTAATCGAAATCGCTAATAACATTCTTGGCTCGTCGGGTAGTTATTAGCTAAACTAAAAGAGCGAGATAAGCATGTAGACCTTTAGGCGGAGTGCTTGCGGACGCGGGTTCAATCCCCGCCGCCTCCACCAAATTTTAAGAACCGGTTAACTCTAAAAGGGTGACCGGTTTTTTTATGCCTGTTGGATTATAAATAGTAGTAAATAATATTCGGTCGCCAAAATCCCACATAAAGGAATCATGAGCAAAATAATGGGCTCTTGATACTTACATTGTTCGGAATGACGCAACAGGTTGAATTCGGATTGGACGAGTTTGAAAAATGTCGAATATATAAGTGCTCTAGGCACAGGTATAAATAGAGTAATAGCCCACCTGACCTTGTAACCTTTCTAACCTAGCTGAATTGGATCATGTTATTTGGGCATGCTGTGAGTATAAAGGCTGGTTAAAAAAATAACGGCTCCCCTCCAATGCTTTAAAATGATATACAAGCAAATCTATTTTTTAGTTTAACTTATCAATGAATGCCGAATACTTACAAAAATTGCTTACATTTGCCATGCCTTATGGAAAATACAAAGGTCGAATCATCGCAGATTTGCCAGGACATTACCTTAATTGGTTTGCACGAGAGGGGTTTCCGTCCGGTGAGCTGGGACAGTTATTAGCACTGATGCAGGAGATGGACCACAATGGCCTGAGGCATCTTCTTGATCCGTTAAGAAAGTAACTTTCGATGGACTATTAAAACATCCCCACCAGCATCTCAGGAGTTGAGCCACTTTCCCCAACAGAAAAATCAACTTCACCACCTCATTTCCAGACCGCAACCAAAACCACACCTCAATACTATTATCTAGCGTCCGTTGTGTTTGAGAGAAAAATGATGGGACCATATATGACCCAGGCGGTTTTCATTCTAATTTAATTACTTGTCAATATTGTAAGTAAAAACTTGTAGAGTAAATTTTTTGTCTTATTGTAAAGTTGAAAATAGATGTTTCGGTTACAGGTCATTATTATCATGCTCTACAGAAGGTCGCTGTGACAAACCATTCATTTAGTTAATTAATTACCCCCAATAAGGGTTGATTGGATAACTTGATTTTAAGAAGTGAGCAAAAAAGGTGTCATACCTTTAGATATGACACCTTTAAAACTACACGTGAATTACAACACAATCCTTGTTATACGCCTTCCTGAGTCATAATATAATCAAACTTATTTGATTTCTACTGAGCCAACGTTAGCTGAGTTATCTTTACCGATAGCTATTGCTGCGTTGCCTTTGTTCAGTGATTTATTAAGTACAATGCTTTTGTTTACTCTTGATCCTGTGATCGCTACTGAGCCAACATTCGCCGCATTGTTTTTACCAATCGCTATCGCTGCATTACCTTTGTTTAAAGATTTATTCAAAATAATACTTTTATTAACTTTAGAATCTTTTAACTCAACTGAACCAACGTTTGCTGAATTGCCTTTGCCAATCGCAATAGCCGCATTACCTTTATTTAAAGATTTGTTCAAAATAATGCTTTTGTTAACTTTTGAGTCTTTTACTGACACAGAACCCACGTTAGCCGCATTATCTTTGCCGATGGCTATTGCTGCATTGCCTTTATTTAAAGATTTATTAAGGATGATGCTTTTATTTACTTTTGATTCTGCCATAGCGTTGAATGAAAGAACTGAAGCGATTGCGAATACTGCTACTGAAGTTAAAGTTTTCATGATATGGGCCTTTGTTGTTTAAAATTAATGTTTCGATTGTTCGTTTGGTTCGTTTTGTTTCGAACTTGGGTCTAGTTTACAAAACTCATAAAAACAAAGATGTGAGCCGTTTACCTCTGTTTTGTGACTTATTTACATTTGCTGTTTAATTAGATTGTATAAAAACTATACAAGTCAAAATAAGGTTATAAAATCAACTAGATACCTTAGTTATAACGAGTTATCCACAAGGTTATACTCAGAAACTGTGAAGAACTGTGTTTAACACGTTTGTTGTTAAAAACTATCCACACTGTAATAACAATTTATAGCGAGCTTGATAAACAGGTCTTATGTCTTGGCTGTCATTTGGTTTGAGGACTTATCCCCAGAAAAAAGGCCTCTTAGTAATAATAATTGGTGTATTGGAGTAAAAGTAGACACTGTTTTTGGCTGCTAATAAGTTGAGAAAAGTATAAAAAGCTTCGGGCGGTACTGGTAAGGATGCCTGTACCGTTTTGCCACGGATGGCAGCGCGATGAGTTTCAGGTAAATACTGAACTGAGTAATTCGGGAGTGGAGAGTTTAAGCAGGGCAGGGAGACTTTGCTTTTAAGCTGGAATGGACGATTTGCGCCTGTAGCATGAAGAACTTATGAGGTGGTTAGCATGGATGCTTACCACCATGGCCAGGGACGGCTTTCTCGATGAGCTTCCATATACCGCGGACTGAGCATTTGTGACTAGAGTGTTAAAAACTGTACAGGGAGGTGTGCTTTTTAGCCGTAGGGAGCAATTGCGGGGTAGAGGATAAATAGATCGTTACCGACCCGATATTTGTTTATATTTTCTGAATGTTTTAATAAAAAAAGGTGTCATACATTTTGGTATGACACCTTTAAAACTATACGTGAATTACTAGCTAAAACAACACAATCCTTGTTATGCCTCTTCCTGCGGCAGCATAATGAAACCTATTCGAAAATGACCGACCCAACGTTAGCAGAGTTGCCTTTGCCAATAGCTATTGCCGCGTTGCCTTTATTCATTGATTTATTAAGAACAATACTTTTATTTACTTTAGAATCTCTGATTGAAACTGAGCCAATATTCGCTACATTGTTTTTACCAATCGCTATTGCTGCATTACCTTTGTTTAACGATTTATTCAAAATAATACTTTTATTAACTTTAGAGCCTTTTAACTCGACTGAACCAACGTTAGCTGAATTTCCTTTGCCAATTGCAATAGCCGCATTACCTTTGTTTAAAGATTTGTTCAAAATAATGCTTTTGTTTACTCTTGAATCTTTTACTGAAACAGAGCCCACGTTAGCTGCATTATCCTTACCGATAGCTATTGCGGCATTGCCTTTATTTAACGATTTATTAAGGATGATGCTTTTATTTACTTTTGATTCTGCCATAGCGTTGAATGAAAGAACTGAAGCGATTGCGAATACTGCTACTGAAGTTAAAGTTTTCATGATATTGGCCTTTGTTTTTTTTAAATTAATGTTTCGTTTTGTTCGTTTTGTTCGTTTTGTTTCGAACTTGGGTCTAGTTTACAAAACGCATAAAAACAAAGATGTGAGCCGTTTACCTCTGTTTTGTGACTTATTTACATTTGCTGTTTAATTAGATTGTATAAAAACTATACAAGTCAAAATAATATTATAAAATCAATTAGATATGTGAGTTATAAAGAGTTATCCACAAGTTTATACTCAGAAACTGTGAAGAACTGTGTTTAACCAGTTAGTTGTTAAAAACTATCCACACTGTAATAACAATTTATAGCGAGCTTGATAAACAACCTTTAAGCCTTGGTTGTCATTTGCTTTGGGGGCTTATCCCCAGAAATAAGGTCTCTTAGTAATAATAATTGGTGTATTGGAGTAAAAACAATCACCGGTTTTTGGTGGGTGTTTTTAGATGAGAAAAGCATAAAAGATTCTGGGCGATACTGACAAGGAGACCTGTACCGCTTTGCTATGGTGAAAGGATCAGGTCTTGATACTTGCCTTGTTCGGAATGACGTAACAGGTTCAATTCGGGTTGGACGAGTTTGAAAAATTTCGAATATATAGGGTAAAGGTGCCAAGGGAGCACAGCTTGAGCACTGGGATGAGCAAATAAAGAGAGGAGAAAGCAGGCGTTTTTGATTGATGGTTTCGACTAACTTCCCGGTCTATATAGAGTAATAGTTTAGATTTTACTCACAATCAGCTAAAATCTCTTCCATTGTATTATTTAAAAAAT
>Ga0209495_1002759_pt1 | contig 11245 bp, 15 predicted proteins | sample EN1Hudsemesocosm_FD_184629 | JGI IMG/M metagenome (GOLD analysis project Ga0209495, IMG submission 184629) | Methane-oxidizing microbial communities from mesocosms in the Hudson Canyon - EN1E Hudson Canyon (SPAdes) (version 2) | ecosystem: Environmental > Aquatic > Marine > Cold seeps | place... | reverse complement strand
ACCAAACTCATGATCAAATTATCGACAATGAGCGCCAGACCTTATTAAATGCTATCAACGCCGTTATCCCCGACGGGCAGTATGATAATGAAATATTGACTGATACCTTGATATTAGGCTCTAACAAACAACTCGGCACCAAAGAAGTAAGTACGGTCTATCGAGCTCGTAAAAATGATGAGCCTGTAGCGGTTGTTCTTACGGCAATTGCACCTAACGGTTATAACGGAAAAATTAAATTATTACTTGGTATTAATTATGATGGCCATTTAACTGGCGTGCGTGTTATTCAACATAAAGAAACTCCAGGGCTTGGCGATAAAATTGATATCAAAAAAGCCGATTGGATTTTGAACTTTACCGGACGATCGTTATCCAACCCTGATGAAAGCCGTTGGAAAGTTAAAAAAGATGGCGGTGATTTTGATCAATTTACAGGTGCCACCATCACCCCGAGAGCCATTGTAGCCGCTGTGAAAAGTGCCTTAGATTATTTCAGTACTCATCGCGATGAGCTATTTGCAATAACGGAGACAAAAGAATGAATGAATTATATGGTCCAATCATTCGTGATGGTCTATGGAAAAACAACCCTGCTCTTGTGCAGTTACTGGGTTTATGTCCGTTATTGGCAGTATCAAATACCGTCATCAATGGCCTAGGTTTGGGTTTGGCGACTATTGCTACTTTAGTGGCATCAAATGGTCTCGTTTCCCTATTGCGTAATCAAATTCCTGATGAAGCAAGATTACCTGTCTTTATGCTCATCATTGCTTCGATTGTGACTATTATCGAATTATCTATGAATGCATGGTTTCATGAGCTTTACCTTATTCTCGGAATTTTTATTCCCTTGATTGTGACTAACTGTGCAATTACCGGTCGTGCTGAAGCCTTTGCAGCAAGAAATCCTGTTGGTCCTTCATTAGTAGATGGCTTTATGATGGGGTTAGGTTTTACTGCCGTATTAGTTTTATTAGGTGCCATGCGTGAACTGATTGGTTTAGGCACGTTATTTAGTGAAGCACACCTCATGTTTGGTGAAGCAGCTCGTGGTTTTTCTATTATAGTTTTTGAAGATTATCGTGGTTTTCTAATGGCATTATTACCGCCAGGTGCTTTTATCGGTTTAGGTTTAATTGTGGCTTTAAAAAATGTCATTGATGCTAAAGAAACCAAAGAAACTAAAACCAGTGATGATCTTGTAGCAAAACCTGCTGTTAGCTAATGATGAATAATGCTCAACGGCATGAGTTTTTTGCTACGCTCAAAAATCATAATCCTGAACCGACTACCGAGCTAAACTACAGTTCCACATTTGAACTGTTGATTGCTGTGATTTTGTCGGCACAAGCTACAGATGTTGGTGTTAATAAAGCGACTGATAAACTTTACCCGCTTGCTAATACTCCCCAAGCTATTTTTGATTTGGGTGTGGATGGTCTGAAGGTCTATATAAAAACCATCGGTTTATTTAATAGCAAAGCCGAAAATGTTATCAAAACCTGTCGTCAATTAATCGAACTTCATCATGGTGAAGTTCCTGAAGATCGAGCCGCTTTAGAAGCGTTGCCAGGTGTTGGTAGAAAAACAGCTAATGTTATTCTCAATACCATATTTAAACATCCCGTTATCGCTGTTGATACCCATCTTTTTCGTCTTTCAAATCGAACAGGTTTAGCAAAAGGAAAAACTGTACGTGATGTTGAAGATCGCTTGATGAAAGTGGTGCCTAAAGAGTTTATGCAAGATGCTCATCATTGGTTAATTTTACACGGTCGTTATGTTTGCACGGCTCGAAAACCACAATGTAATGTTTGCAGCGTTTCTCATGTTTGCGATGATTATCGCCGTCAACAAAAAAAAGCGGCTAATAACTAATGTTTGGTCAAAACAGACAACAGTTACGCCAGTTCTATCATGACGTGTGGAATAAAAAACAGTCGCAAGAAACACTTAACACTCTTGAAACAAGCATTGCCCAAGTTATCGAAACTCACCCTGAATACCATAAAATCTTTGCAACTGATGCCAGTTTAGAACACGAATATTTTGTTGAAGATGGCCAAACCAACCCTTTTTTACATATGGGTTTACACCTTTCTTTACACGAGCAAATTTCTACTGATCGACCTGCAGGTATTCGCCAGCTTTATCAACAACTGCAAGCAAAGTTTGGTGATGCTCATGAAACCGAACACCAAATGATGGAATGTTTGACTGAATCTCTCTGGTTAGCTCAGCGTAATAATCAAGCACCTTCTGAAGTTGAATATCTAAGTGCACTAAAGCAACTGCTTTAAAATAAACGCTAACTATTAAACCCTGAAAGCATTTCTTCTTGAATCCAGGACTGTAAATATCCAACCGCTTTCATTGGTGTTTCTTCTTCACTGAAAAAATCCAGTAATCGTTCGCAAATCACCGAAAAGTTTTCACCTTGCATAGCTAATTCTAATGCGGCAAATTCTGCTGCATCCAACGCACGATAATGACTGACTAAATCTGCTTTGCGCCATAAAACCCAGCTTACAACGGGGTTTAATTTATTTGCTTCTGGAGGAGTTTCTTCAGACGATAAGGCTTGCCAAATAGCAAATGCATTATATTCTATCGCTAGGACTTGCACTGATTTTTGAAATTTTAACTGTAATGTTGTCCAAGCTTCAGGGGCTAGTTCTGCCAAATTATTAATGGTCACAAAACTATGATCTTCAGCATCAAAACTATCTGCAAATGCAGCTTCAATAGTGGCAAGCTCAGCTAGAACTGGCATTTGATTAAAGGGCGGTTCCTCTCGTAATAATATTGGCATGTTGATGCTGTAATAACGAAGGTTGGTGATATGTGATGGGTATTTGTCTATATAACGCTCCATCACCGTATCAAATTGCTCATCACCTAAATAACTATGTAATTTAGCGTAATCTGTTGTTATCGCTTCTTTTAGACGTAATTTATAAGCGGTTGCGTAAATATCAAGTCGCCCCTTGGCCGACAATGCCGGTGTTGACTCAATTTTCTCCACCATGTCTGATGATTCACCCAAGACATAGTTCATAAAGTTTTGTTGCAAGTCATGTAGCTGTTTTGACTCAGCCATTACGCCACACCTTGAAGTAATGAGTGATTACTCAGTTGCAGCTGTTCTTTAGTTAAGGTATTCCTAGCAATTTTCTCGGCAATCGCTAACTCTTTTCGTAACTGAGGAAACTCAGGAATATTGTCATCACGCTCAATCATTGTGCTCACAGCACCAAAACGCTGTAATGCATATTCATATAAATCCCATACCGGATCACAAACATCATGATCATGGGTATCAATGATCATCTCTCCGTTATAACTATGGCCCGCTAGGTGAAACTGCATCACTCGATCACTATCGATGCCGTCAACATATTCACGTGGTTCAAAATGATGATTATTGGCGCTGACAAAAATATTATTAATGTCTAATAAGATATAACAGCCTGCTCGTTTGGCAATTTCATTAACAAATTCCCACTCCGGCATCACTGAATTATTATAGGTCACATAACTAGATAAATTCTCAATCAACATTTGGCGACCTAAATAGTCCTGTACCTGACTAATGCGATCCACAATATGTTGGATGGTTTTTTCTTCATACGGCAAAGGCAGCAAATCATGGCTATTGATGTGATCAACACTAGTCCAACACAAATGATCTGAGATCCAATGCGGTTCAACTCGTTCGATAAGTTGTTTTAGCTTTTGTAAGTATTTCTTATTTAGTGGATCGGTACTGCCGATCGACATTGAAACACCGTGCATTACCATCGGGTAATCTGCACGAATTTTGTCCAGGTTAGCTAAAGGTTTTCCTCCCGGCACCATATAGTTTTCCGAGATAATTTCAAACCAATCAACCTGCGGTTTGTGTTCAATTACATGCTGATAATGTTCAGTACGTAAACCTAAACCAAAACCCAGAAATGGACGAGACATATTTTGATCCTGTTTTATACCCAAACTACTCAGGTATATATCGTAAAAAACAAACACCATGCCTGATTAATGGCATGGTGTTGTTTCATTTTAGCTTTAAATATTATTCGCCAACGGTGCCACCAATGTGATCACACGCTTCTGCAGACATGGCTACAAAACCATGACCTTTACACTTAGCTTGACCTTTGCAGGCATTTTCTGCAGTTTTGCAGTCATTGTGACCTTTGCAGACGTTAACACCGTAACAGTGAACATTTGCTGTTTCACTAGGCGCAGCATTGACTGTAGCTGTTCCCATCATACTAGCTGCAGCAAATGCTAATGCTAAACCTGATGCTCTTTTAGATATGTTCATTTCTCTCTCCAAGTTAATTTATATAAATTATCTGTAATAAATAGTTTTTCAGTTAACGTTTAACTTCCTACTGTGCCACCAATATCAGCGCATGCTTTTTCTGTAACAGCTACAAAGCCCTGGCCTTTACATGATGCTTGACCTTTACAGGAATTATCTGCCGTTTTACAGTCATTATGACCGCCACATTTATTGACACCATAACAATGAACCAATGACTCAGCACTCGCCGTTTTTGTTTCAGCTGTATTTGCACAGCCAATTAAACTTGCTGCCGCTATTGCCAAAGCCAGTCCTGACGTTTTTTTAATTGCACTCATATTTTTCACCCATATCAACTATTGGAATAAAGACGTCAACCTCATTACAGATAAAGTTCTGTAAATCGACGCCAACTTTAAAACGCTGAGTTTAAATAAACTCAACCCGTAGACCTCGCAGATCAATAAATGTTACAAACGAATCATTCCCTCACAAAAACTAAGTGTATGGTTTGTATGTTGTTTTTGACGACGTTTCTACAGTTCCACCAATATCAATACAGGCTTTTTCTGTAACAGCGACAAAACCTTTTCCTTTACATGATGCTTGACCTTTACAGGCATTATCAGCCGTTTTACAGTCATTATGGCCACCACATTTGTTTACGCCATAACAATGAACCAGCGATTCAGCACTCGCTGTTTTTGTTTCAGTGGCATTAACGCAACCTATCAAACTTGCTGCAGCGATTGCCATCGCTAATCCCGATGTTTTCCTTATTGCACCCATTAGTTATGTCCTTCAATAATAATTATTAATGATAGTGAGTTCGACTTAACTCAATTCGCTAGACAGTGTTGATAGGAGAATGTTACAAAAATTTAAAACTTATGAAGTTTGCTCTTTAAATATGGTGTTCTTAAATTAACTAACTTATGATACTGAAACCTGCTTTTTATAGGCCTTAATTATGCCTCAAATATCCACTGTCTTTGGTTTTTACAATTCAAGTTCAAACGCTGCGATCTCAGAACACGCTCTTCCCGCCCCCTTAGGCAGAGATTTACTGCTTCAAGTCGATGCGATTTCTGTTAATCCAGTTGATACCAAAGTTAAAGCTGGCATTGAAGGTGACTTAGATTCACCCAAAATTGTAGGCTGGGACGCCAGCAGCACCGTTATTTCTATTGGTGAACATGTTGAATTATTTAAGGTCGGCGATAAGGTGTTTTATGCTGGTGATATCACTCGTCCCGGTTGTTATGCTTCACATCAACTGGTCGATGAACGTCTGGTTGGCATCAAACCAAAATCATTAAGCTCAACTGAAGCAGCAGTTTTACCTCTTACCAGTATTACTGCATGGGAAGCCTTATTTTCACGTCTTAAAATTTTAACGGAAATTGATGCTGGCAAAACAATCTTAATTATCGGTGCTGCTGGTGGCGTAGGATCTATTGCTATTCAATTAGCTAAAACTATTGCAAAACTTAATGTGGTGGCCACTGCATCACGAACAGAGTCACAACAATGGTGTCAAAAACTTGGTGCTGATCATGTCATTAATCATCATGGTGACCTGCTTAAAAATTACCGAGCCTTAGCAATTGATGATCCTGATTATATTTTATGCCTGAGTGATACGGATCATTACTTTTCTAACATGGCTGAATTAATCGCACCACAAGGTATGATTTGCACTATTGTTGGCAGTAAAGAAAACCATGATCTTGATAAGCTTAAATCTAAAAGTGCCGGACTTGTATGGGAATTTATGTTCACACGACCCATGTTTAAAACAAAAGATATGATTACACAGCACCATTTACTGAATACGATTTCACAGTTAATAGATGACGGCATCATCAGCAGCACCTTAACTGAAACAATTGGCCCAATAAGCACTGAAAATATTGCTAAAGCTCATCAAAAACTATTATCTGGCAAAACCATTGGCAAACTCGCCTTAACCGCAATTGAATAAACTTAGAACATAGCCGAAATCGTCATAACACCGTATAATTTCTGCTTTATTCCCAATAGATAGACTAAGGTTTAACGATGGATACAAAAAAATCAAACAAGTTCTTTGTTGGCAGCATCGTGACATTTTTAATTATTTTCTTTCTAGTGAAAGTTATTCTTTCTTCAATGCAAGATGTTACTAATAATGCTGTCGCACCTGAAAGCATGGCTGCTGAAGATGTAGTTGAACGAATCAAACCTGTTGCTCAAGTCTATGTTGGTGAAGCGCCTGTTATTGAAGCTGTTGCAGCTGAGCCTGCTGAAGCTGTTGGTACAGCGGGTGGTGAACAAGTTGTTACCCAAGTATGCGCTTTGTGTCATAGCACTGGCATGATGAGCTCTCCTAAATTAGGAAGTGCTGATGACTGGGCTCCACGCATTGAAAAAGGCATCGATGTTTTGTACTCAAATGCCATTAACGGTTTTAATATGATGCCTGCTCGTGGTGGTCGTCCGGATTTGAGTGATGATGACGTGAAAGCAGCGGTTGATCATATCCTTGCAACTGCCAAATAACATTAGCTATTAAGTCTACCGATATAGACTTAATCATCCTCTCATTATGAAAACAATTAACTTTCCCTACATTGCAGCAGCCTTAGGCAGCATGTTGATGCTTGTTGTCATGCGAGGGAGCATGCTTGCAGCTGATGGCCAAACAGCCATGCCGCTGCTTACTTTGCTTGTGGTCAGTGAGTTTTGCTTTTTTGTGAATGCTATCGCGGTGTATATTGGCATTAAACATAGTATCGCGACAGGTTTTCAAGCAATTTATACTGCTACAACTCTTTTATGCGCCTTATTAGCCATGAGATTCCTTTTCCTTGGCATAACACTTTGGCCCTTATAAATAGCTCCTACCTTATGAAAGATTTTAAATGACTAATAATGATGTTTTACGTCGCTTGCGCTATACCTTTGATTATAGTGATTCAAAAATGATTGCCTTGTTTGCAATAGCAGACGTTACGGTGACCAGAGAACAAATTAGTAATTGGTTAAAAAAAGAAGAAGATCCTGATTATAAAAACTGTAGTGATGTGCAGTTAGCTTCGTTTTTAAATGGCTTAATCACTGATAAGCGTGGTAAAAAAGAAGGTCCACAACCTAAACCTGAAAAAAGTCTAAACAATAATATAGTTTTTAGAAAACTGAGGATCGCCTTAAATCTTCAAGCTGAAGACATTTTAGATATCATGGCTTTAGCAGACTTAAAAATAAGCAAACACGAATTAAGTGCCTTTTTCCGTAAACCTGATCACAAACACTTCCGCTCATGTAAAGATCAAATTCTGCGTAACTTTATCAAAGGATTACAGCTAAAATTTCGCAGCACTGAGGAAGAGGAAGGCACACCCGACAAGCCGGCATTTGAATGGAAAAAATAATTAAGGTCTAACTCAAACATGATTGTTATTTACGGAATCAAAGAACAATTAAACCCTGTTAAAGCCAAACTTTCTGATGTAATTCATACTTGCATGCAATCAGCATTAGGTCTTCCTGAAGACAAACGAGCACATCGTTTTATCCCTATGGATCATGAAGACTTTTATTATCCTGGCGGCCGCACTGACGCTTATACTGTTATTGAAATTAATATGATCGCAGGTCGCGAACAAGACACACTTAAACTGTTGATTAAGACCTTGTTTAAAGAGATTGAAGAACAAGTAGGTATCAAACCCATCGACGTAGAAATCACCATCAAAGAACAACCGGCTCATTGCTGGGGTTTTCGAGGCATGACCGGAGATGAAGCTAAACTTAACTACAACGTTAACGTCTAGAAAATATTGTACTGTGGGGCCACTCCTTTGTTAAATACTAGGGCATGTTTAAGCTCACTAAGCTAGATACAAAAAAACATTTAAGGTGCCACTAGAGTGCTTGTGGCAACAAACAAATCATAACTTTTATCTCTCCTCAGGAACTATCGCCATAGTTGTTCTTCTAACAAACACCAAAATCTGTTTGAAGGACATTAACATGCGTTTAAAATTTCACTTAACATCCCTTTTTCTGTTAGCCCTGATCTTCCAGCCTGCATTTGCTAAAGAATATACCAGCCAAAATAGTGCAACCAATGTTATCGAGTTATATACATCGGAAGGTTGTAGTAGTTGTCCTCCGGCCGATAAATGGTTAAGCCAACTGAAATTAAAACCTAATTTATTTACGCAATTTATCCCCATGGCCTTTCATGTTGATTATTGGAATCAACTGGGTTGGACTGATCGTTTTTCTAACAAAGCCAACTCACAACGCCAATATATTCACAAACAACAAGGCAATATTAGCCAAGTTTATACCCCAGGTATCATGATTAATAACAAAGAATGGCGTGGCTGGTTTAATGGCAAAAGAGCATGGACCATTACTAAAAATCCCGTTGGTGTTCTTAAAGTGAATCACGACCAAGATTCACAACAGCTCAAAATAAATTTCTCACCTGAACAGACGATTAATGGGCAATTTATGCAACTGAACATTGCCATTCTAGGTATGGGATTAAGTAATGATATTAAAACCGGTGAAAACCGAGGTCATGAGTTAAAGCACGACTTTGTTGTATTAAATCACGTACAACAACAAATCAGTATTGATCCAAATAACGATAAACAACAATGGCAAGCATCTTTACCTGATATACCAGCTAGTGGCCAACAACAAAGTGCTCTAGTGGTGTGGTTATCTGCTACTGATTCACAAGATGTTATCCAAGCGACAGGTGGCTACTTATAGCTCGGTCAGTGATTGTTAATGGTGATGGCCAGTCTTGGTTTTTTTAAGCACTTTTAAAGCCGGTGCAGGGAATTTATAGTCATGCGTTGTTTTACCTTTAACAGGAATCTCATTCCAATAAATCTCACCCGTCACACATTCTTGTTTTGTTAAGAAAAACAAGGTTTGTGGAGTGGCATTGATTTTGGCTTTAAATACGAACTCATCAAAATGTGCATCTAACAATTCACCATCTGACCATACGAGTTGTTTTATATCACCGGTAGCATTTTTAACCACTGTCACTTGCCAGCCGACTTTTGGCATCGGTTTCGCTTTATTTACACCCTCTGGCAACTCAACTGTTAGTTTAGTTGTGGCAGCGCCTTCGCAGCCATGTCCAATACCAAGTACCGCTTTATAAAACGAGCCCGTTTCAACTTCTTTTTGCTCTAAGGAAGCATGAGAAAAAGCCAATGATGGTAAAGCTAACATAAAGAATATTGCTATCTGTTTCATATCTTGCTCCTGAATAAATTACGACCAATCATACCTTGTTGCTTATTTAAGCATATCTCTAATATTGGTCAGATGTGCTTTGCCTCGTTCCTTACGTTCCTCGGGATCAACGGGCGCTTTCTCCGTCATCCAACTTAAATCTTCTGGTGGTAACTCACGTAAAAAACGGCTTTCTTCACAGTCCACTTTTTCACCATAACGTTTTCGTGAGTTAGCCATAGTAAAAACTAAACTGCGTTGTGCTCGAGTGATACCAACATAAGCCAAACGACGCTCTTCTTCAATACTATCTTCTTCAATACTGGTGCGGTGTGGCAAAATTTCTTCTTCCATACCAATAATAAATACATGGGGGAACTCCAAACCTTTTGCTGCATGTAAGGTCATCATATGCACGGCATCGTCTTGACTTTCATCTTCCTGACGTTCCAATAAATCCATTAAGGTTAATCGTGCTGCAATATCGCCAATATTTTGCTCTTCCGTGGAAGTATCATTATCGATGATCCGCCCTATCCAACTTTGTAACTCTTCCACATTTTCCATGCGTCGTGTCGCTTGATTGGGATCCCCTGTCACCTCTTCTAACCAGGCTCGATAATCAATTTCCTCAATCATATCGCGTATGGCTTCCATCAAGTCGCCACGTTTAGCGCGATCGGCAATATCAACCAACCACTTACTAAAATGTTCGATTCGAGTCATCGCTTGAGGTGATAATTGTTCTGCCAAACCCATTTCGAAACAGGCCCCAAACATACTGGTATTACGCTGTCCGGCATAATTACCTAATGTCTGTAATGTGCTGGCACCAATGCCTCGACGAGGTGTATTGATCACCCGCAAAAACGCATTATCATCATCTTGATTAGCCAACAAACGTAAATAAGCCATGATGTCTTTTACTTCAACACGAGAGAAAAAAGAGGTGCCTCCTGTTAAAATATACGGCACATTATGTTCACGTAAAATACGTTCTATCGGTCTGGATTGATGATTACTACGGTATAAAATCGCATAGTCTTTAAAATCAGCTTGATGTTTTAACTTATGATAAAGCAGCTCGGACACCACTTTTTCAGATTCGTGATCGTCATCACGACAACCAATAACCCTAATAGGATCGCCCTCACCCATTGCACTCCACAACTTCTTCTCAAAGATATGTGGATTATTACCAATCAACTGATTGGCAGCTCGTAAAATTCGCGCCATAGAGCGATAATTTTGTTCTAGTTTGATTAAGGTCAATCGAGGGAAGTCTTGTTGCAATTGCACCAGGTTTTCAGGCCTTGCACCACGCCATGAGTACACGGACTGATCATCATCACCAACAACCGTTAATGCTTCACGAATGCCAACTAATTGTTTGACTAATTCATACTGGCAACCGTTAGTATCTTGATATTCATCCACTAACAAATAGTGAATTCGGGCTTGCCATTTTTTTAATACTTCAGGGAATTCACGAAACAGTAATACCGGTTTTAAAATTAGATCATCAAAGTCTACTGCATTATAGGCTTTCAGTGATTCAACATAGCGGTGATAAACTTTGGCCGCGGAAGCTTGCTGTTCATCTTCCGCAACTATTGCCGCTTGAGCCGGCATGATTAACTGATTTTTCCAATCTGAAATCTGGCGTTGGCAGTTCTCAGCATGTTC
>Ga0209495_1002754_pt1 | contig 11252 bp, 6 predicted proteins | sample EN1Hudsemesocosm_FD_184629 | JGI IMG/M metagenome (GOLD analysis project Ga0209495, IMG submission 184629) | Methane-oxidizing microbial communities from mesocosms in the Hudson Canyon - EN1E Hudson Canyon (SPAdes) (version 2) | ecosystem: Environmental > Aquatic > Marine > Cold seeps | place... | reverse complement strand
ATCCTGCTTACAGTGAAATGATCGTAAAACGCAAGAAACGTGCAAATGACTTTTTCTACAAAAAACCTCCGCCAGTATTAGATGTTTGTCAAACACCGGTAAAAACACGTTTTGCAAAAGTAATAAAATAACAAACGTATCTGAAGGAATGCCCCATGAACACTATTATGTTAAAGCTAGCATTAATAATAATGCTTACTGCTCAAAACATTTACAGCATCTGCAGACACACTTAAACCATTTACCAGTGATGGCTGTAGTTCGTTTCCTGACGGTACATTCAAACAAAAAACTCTTTGGCTCAGTTGTTGTCAGCAACATGATCTTGAATACTGGCAGGGTGGAACTTATCAAGAACGCTTGCAATCGGATCTTGCCTTAAAAACGTGTGTATCTAACGCTGGGGAGCCTCAAATAGCGGCTCTCATGCTCGCAGGAGTTAGAGTCGGTGGAACACCTTTTTTACCGACAAAATTTAGATGGGGATATGGTTGGTCTTATCCAAGATTTTACTCAAAACTAACAGAGTCCGAATTAAAACAAGTTAGCCTTCTTATCCCACTAAATTAAATCAAAACGATTTTTTTCTATTGTTCATATAACTGTTCGCTCATAACACAAAGCAAACCGGTACTGGTATCGGTTTAGCGCTATGTAATGAAATTGTGAGTAATCATGATGGACAATTACGTTTAATTAACCGTGAAAATGGTGGTTTATCTGTGAGTTTTGGTTTGAAGTTAACTGTGTAGCCTAAATTGAGTTTGCTATTACTTATACCAAATTTTAATGACATCAAAAACACGTTCACCTTCAGGTGTTTGTACAACCACTTCTTCGTCAACGCGTTTTCCAATTAATGCTCTTGCCATGGGCGCATCGACGCTGATTTCACCTTTTTTTACATCCCATTCATCAGGACCTACAACGCGATAAGTCACTTCATGGTCGTCTTCGTTAATCAATGTGACCCAAGCACCAAAAAACACTTTGCCTTCTTGTTGAGGGTTAGGGTAAACAATGGTTAAATCTTCTGTCCGTTTAACTAAAAAGCGTACTCGTCGGTCTATTTCACGCAAGCGTCTCTTACCATAAATATATTCAGCATTTTCACTTCTATCGCCTTGTGCGGCAGCTTCAGAAACTGATTTAGTAATAAGTGGCCGCTCTTCCTTCCAAAGATATTTCAATTCTTTATCTAGGCGGTCCCAGCCTTCGCGGGTAATGTAATTACTTCGTTTCATATTTTTTAAACACGGGTTCGCAGAAAATTTATTGTGACAGCATTAAGCGGGAGTGACTATAAGAAATGAGAATTTTAAATACATCGTCGTTATTTACCATCCATGGCACCACAACATTGCCTACATGGACATAGGTACTTATGATTTGTCTGGAACAAAAATCATGACCGTTCATCCTGAACATAAAAGCCTTAACTTTCAGAAAAGTTAAGGCTTTTTGTATACAAGTTAAAAAATCAGTCTCTTATTACATAATTTCAGTTGAGATTAGATTTTGTAATCAACAACTTCATAACCTAATGCTTCAAGTTGTGGTTTTAATGTTTTAGCATCACCCACTACAACCATTATCATTTTAGCTAAATTCAAATGTTTTTTCGCTAGCGCATTAATTTCGTCAGTACTGATTGTTGCAACTATTTCAGCTCGCTCTTTAACAAAGCTTGGTGCTAAATCATGCTCTAATATCTGCGCTAAAAAGCCTAACTTTGCACGTGGCGTTTCATACTTTAATGCATCTTTTTGATTAATCGCATTACGCATAAAACTTAATTCTTCAGCCGTTATGCCTTTTTCGCGGTAGCCATTTATTTCGTTAACAAACTCAACAATTGACTTATCAGTAACATCAGCTCGCACTTCAGCATACGCGGTATAAGTGCCTGAAAACTTGTCTGCACTAAAACCAGAACCTGCACCGTAGGTATAACCTTTATCTTCACGAAGATTCAAGTTTATACGACTGTTAAAAGCACCACCCAAGGTAAAGTTCATTAGGTATGATTTGTAATATTCACCCATGATATCTTGTGTAATAGAACGCTTACCGATACGAATAGCGGATTGTGCTGCGCCCTCTTTATTAACTAAATAAATAACGCCGGCTTTTGTATCAGGCTCAGCAAGTGACAACACCAAGCTCTTACCTTTACCTTCCCATGTTGAAAAAACGTTTAGTGATTTTACCACCGCTTTTTCTTTAAGGTCTGACACAACAATTAGTTGGCTGTTAGCCGGTTTAACTTGCTGTTGATAGAAAGCTTTAACATCAGCTAAAGTGATGTTACTCAAGCTTTGTTCTGACCCTTGGCTTGAAGTAGCCGCAATATTATCAGCTTGTAATAATTCACGATAAGCTGTTGATGCTAAATAACCTGCATCTTTCTTACTATTGATTGCGCCTTGAATAGCATTGCTCTTGTTTCGTGCAAACTCTGCTTCAATAAACGCTGGCTTCATCAGTTTTTCATGAACAAGTGCCATTGTTGCATCAAGATTTTTAGTCAGTGTGCTCACGTTCACATTTAAGTATTGAGTACCTGCATAAATAGAAATTGAGCTACCTAATTTTTGTAGTTCATTACTCATTTCTTCTGCACTACGTTCTGTTGTAGATTCATTTAATGCACTAGCAAGTAAAGAAACAACACCTGCTTTTTCTTTATCTGAGTAGTAATGACCTGCAGGTATTTTTAATAATAATGAAGTTGTAGGCGTTTCAATACTTTGTGACCCTAAAACTTTAATGCCATTATCGAAAGTTTCCTGCCACATTTTTGGTACGGATACAGCTTTATTGGCTCCCGATTTTGGCATAATACTTCGGTCAAAATTATCTTTAGCTTTGCGAACGACAAGACTTTCTACTGAAGTTTTTGATGCTTCACCTTTACTATGTGGCGCTGGAGTAAAGTTGTCTTTAGCAGCAATTAAATCAAGCTTTCCTTTAGGTACAATACTCATGATCACACCGTGTTGATCTTTGATATACTTTTTAAAGACCCGCATAACGTCAGCTTTAGTGACATTAGCATAACGAGCAATATCTTGTTCGATATAGTTTGGATCACCTTTAAATGTTTGGTTTGCAGCAAGCGTACTCACTTTACCTGAAACACTTTGTAAACCAAAAATGAAGCTTGCTTCCATGCTGGCTTTAACTTTTGCTAAATCATCGTCTTGAACACCACGTTCTTCAAACTCAACTAAACTATCGCGAATAACTTTTTCAATATCAGCTAAGGTTTTTCCTGATGCTGGGTGCGGTAACGCTAATAAAGTAAAAGTACAGGCTAGTTCTGCACAAGGGTGTCCTACTGAAGCTTGAACGGCTAATTGATTTTTCACTAAGTTCTTATAAAGAAGTGACGTTTTACCACCACCTAATATACTTGATAAAACGTCAAGTGGTGCTTCATCAGCATGACGAACAGAAACCGTCGGGTAAGACATATAAACTAATGGCAGATGTACATTGTCTTCCATCGAGATATAACGGTCTTCTTCAATAGTGAATGTTGGCTTTTCAGGCATGCCAATTTCAGGACCACGTGGAATAGAACCAAAGTATTGTTCTACAAGCGCTAGCGTTGTTGTAACATCAATATCGCCACCTATGGTTAATGTTGCGTTATTCGGACCATACCATTTTAAGAAAAATGCCTTTAAATCATTAACATTTACACGATTTAAGTCATCCATAAAACCAATTACTGGCCATGAGTACGGATGCCCCGCTGGGTATAATGCTTCTGAAACACGTTCATTTAGACGACCATAGGGGCGATTATCAACACGCTGACCACGTTCATTTTTTACGGTTTCACGCTGAACTTCAAATTTTTCTTGTGTTACTGCGTCAACCAAAAAACCCATACGATCAGATTCTAACCACAACATTTTTTCGAGTTGATTCGCAGGAACTGTTTGGAAGTAATTTGTACGGTCACTATTAGTTGTACCGTTCATGGTACCGCCAGCTTCTGTCACTAATTTAAAATGTTGTTCATCAGCTACATTCTCAGATCCTTGGAACATCATGTGTTCGAAAAAATGAGCAAATCCTGATTTACCCAACTCTTCTCGGCCTGAACCAACATGGTAGGTCATATCAACATGCACTAATGGATCAGAAACATCTTGATGGAGAATGACGGTCAAACCATTGCTTAACGTATATTTTTGATAAGGAATAACGGTTTTACCGGCTTCTGCTTTTACTTGCTCTACAAAACTAACACCCGCTGGTAATGTAGCTTCTACCATGGTTGTTGCTGGGGTGGTTTGTTCACAAGCTGCTAAACAAGTTAATAGCAGTGGGATGCTCCATTTTTTCAATTTATGCTCCTTCGCGGATGTTATTATTTATAGGGTTCATTAGGTGTTCTAATACTTAAATCTAGCGTCTGTATTTAACCTAACAATATATTATTTGCTTCTGATCTTTACCAATGATATTTATCTTCAGTCACATTTTGTTACTTCTTTGTTAATAGCGTTTTACTTGTAAAAACCACCAAGTGATATCATAATGATATCACTTTCTATAGATAAACTTGAGAATACTATGATTACAGAAAAAGAAATCAAAGCCCCAAATGGCATAATGTTTATTTTTGTTTTACTCACAGCACAACTTAGTGCACTGGCCATGCTCATCAATAACATGATGAATGCGAATACCATCCTAATCATAATCAGCTTGCTTATCACTATTGCAATCTTTGTTGGTTGGTTCGGTTTTTTCATGGTTAATCCAAAGGAAGCCAGAGTGATGCAACTCTTTGGTAAATACGCCGGTACTGTTCATGACTCTGGTTTGCGTTGGGCTAACCCCTTCTACACTAAAATGCGGGTATCTTTACGCGTAAGAAATTTTGAAAGTAGTAAACTTAAGGTCAATGACAAAAATGGTAACCCTATAGAAATTGCTGCGGTTATTGTTTGGGAAGTTACAGATACTGCCGAAGCTGTTTTCCAAGTAGATGATTATGAAGATTTTGTTTCTATTCAAAGTGAATCTGCATTACGTAATTTAGCCACAAGTTATGCTTATGACCATCACGAAGACGATGATATATCTTTAAGAAGTGATCCTGCAAAAATATCTGAAGCTTTAAAAATTGAAGTTCAAGATAGATTAGAAAAAGCAGGTGTCACCGTTATTGAGTCTCGTATTAGTCATTTAGCCTACGCTCCAGAAATAGCAAATGCCATGCTAAAACGTCAACAGGCAATGGCGATTATAGCGGCACGAAGAACAATTGTTGAAGGTGCTGTAGGCATGGTTGAAATGGCGCTATCAAAATTAGAAGAATGTGGCATTGTAGAGCTTGATACAGAAAGAAAAGCAGCAATGGTCAGTAACTTATTAGTTGTTTTATGTAGTGACGAAGCGGCTCAACCCGTTGTAAATGCAGGAAGTTTGTACTAAACACTAAGTTGGTTATACTGTTAATTGAGGAATAAACATTGTGGCAAAAAAAGCATACCCTCTTCGTATTAATGAAGAAATATTGTCTGCTATGCAACGTTGGTCTGATGATGAATTACGCAGTTTAAACGCACAAATAGAGTACGTACTGCGTGATGCACTTCGAAAGTCAGGAAGAAGCAAACCTAAACCAATAGAGCCTATTATTGATCCTGAAAGCTAATAACCTTCAATATACTGAAATATAATTACATTCTTTAATTTCAGTATATCTCAGTAATTTTAGGCAAAAAAAAACCGGTGACAAAGTCATCGGTTTATAGCTATGAGGAAAGCTAGAATATACAAATTATTACAACAAGCGTTCGCTAAGGAACAACTGCATTATAGAGTAAGTATTCTACTTATGTAAAGCTAATTATGTAATTAAATTACATAAATGTAATTACAAAACGAAAATTTATTTTTCTCAATCCAAGTACCTTAAAGTAAGCTATTCTAATAGAGCGTTTAATTTCAGCTATACTCAAATAATATTTTTGTGCGATGATGAAGATGAAATATTTTATTTATACCTTTTTAGTATTTTATTTTTATGATGCTTATGCAGTAGATACTATTCGCATACGAGCATCACAATCAGAATTTGACGCCAGTCACAGCTACTATGTCGGTTTAATTAAGCTCGCTTATAAAAAAAACAATAAAGAAGTTAATCTTGTTTTCGCCCCTTACATGCCACAAAAAAGAGCATTACAAGAGTTACAAACAGAAAGGATGATAGATATTTATTGGGCTGGTATCGACGCGGCTCGAGCAAGTCAATTAAGTGTGGTGAATATACCATTAATCAAAGGGTTATTGGGCTTTCGGGTTTTTATTACTCATCAAGAAAATTTAAGAAAACTCGAGCAAGTTACAACATTATCTGACTTAAAAAAACTAAGTCTATGTCAGGGCAGTCATTGGCCTGACACCAACATTATGCTTGCTGCAGGCCTTAACGTATTGCCAAACCCTATTTATGAAAACATGTTTAGTCAAACATATATTAAGCGTTGTGATGCTTTTCCTCGAGGCATTAATGAGGCAATGTCAGAATATCAAGCGCGTAAAATAGTTATGCCTGAATTAGCACTCTATCAAGACCTAATTCTCTACTACCCTTTCCCTATGTATTTTTTTACTTCCACCAAAAATGATAAACTAGCCAAATTTCTAAAAACAGGCCTTGAGAAAGCAATAGACGACGGAAGTTTTGAAGAATATATTAAATCTCACCCAACAACTGAGCATTTATTTCCTTTGGATAAATGGAAAAATGCACGCTTCCTTAAATTAGAAAATCCCTTTTTACCGAGCGATTTTGATACAAACAATCCAAGATATTGGATTTCCGTAAATTAACACCTATTCAAATTTGATTAAATATCTGCATAGGTGCTTACATTGACCCAATATTTTTTGGTTCATTATATTATACTAATGCGCTTGCTCCCAGTTATCACCAATACCGGCTTCAGCGATTAACGGTACTTTTAATTCTACAGCCTCATTCATAATTTCAACAAGCTTTGCAGTTGTTTCATCAACAATATCTTGATGGATTTCAAATACTAACTCATCGTGTACTTGCATCGTCATTTGAATACGCGGGTCATTCTGAGCTTGTATCCATTCATCTACTGCTAACATCGCTTTTTTGATAATGTCAGCCGCAGTACCCTGCATAGGCGCGTTAATAGCTGCACGTTCTGCGCCTTTTCTGCGCATTGCATTTTTCGCTTTTATATCAGGTAAATACAAACGACGGCCAAACCATGTTTCAACATAACCCTGCTCAGCAGCTTGCTGACGTGTATCTTCCATGTAAGCCATTACATTAGGATAACGCTCGAAGTATTTATCCATGTACTCTTGTGCACGATGACGAGGCACATCAAGTTGTTTTGCTAAACCAAAAGCAGACATGCCATAAATCAAACCAAAGTTTACCGCTTTAGCACTACGACGTTGCTCAACCGTTACATCGGCTAACTCAACACCAAATATTTCAGCCGCTGTCGCTTTATGCACATCACGCCCTTCTGAAAAAGCAGACACTAAACCAGGATCATCCGATAAATGCGCCATGATGCGTAATTCTATTTGAGAATAATCTATCGCTACTATTTTATGATCTTTAGGCGCAATAAAGGCTAATCGAATTTTACGGCCTTCTTCACTACGAATTGGGATGTTTTGTAAGTTTGGATCGGTCGAAGATAAACGTCCGGTCGCTGCAACAGCTTGTTGATATGAAGTATGTACTCGACCTGATTTACAGACTAATAATGGCAACTTATCTGTGTAAGTTGATTTTAACTTACTTAAACCACGGTTTTCTAAAATAACTTTAGGTAATGGGTAATCTAATGCGAGTTCTTGTAAAACTTCTTCAGCCGTTGAAGGTGCACCTTTTGGTGTTTTCTTAATAACGGGTATTTTTAACTCTTCAAACAATATTTTTTGCAATTGTTTAGGTGAAGCTAAATTAAAGACCTGCCCTGCAATATCATGTGCTTGAATTTCTAATTCTTGTAAACGCATGCCTATAGAGTGGCTTTGTTCATTCAATAGATCAGAATCTATTAATACACCATGTTGTTCCATACGCGCTAAAATAGGCAGTAACGGCATTTCGATATCGTTGAATACGGCTAGCTGGTCTTTATGTTTCTCTAATTGAGGAAAAATGGCTTGATGTAAGCGTAAAGTAATATCAGCATCTTCTGCAGCATACGGTCCTGCTTTTTCAATATCTATTTTATTAAAAGTTAACTTTTTAGCGCCTTTACCTGCAATCTCTTCAAAGCTTATCGTTTTGTAGCCTAAATATTTAGTCGCTAGCGCATCCATATTATGACGAGTTGCCACACTATTTAAACAGTAAGATTCGATCATGGTATCAAAAGTAATACCCTTCATTTCAATGCTGTACTTGGAAAGTACATTGGCGTCATATTTTAAGTTCTGGCCAACCTTTGCTTGATTTTCATCTTCTAATAGTGGTTTTAGTTGCGCGAGCACCCAATCACGATCGAGTTGTTCTGGAGCATCTTCATAATCATGTGTAAGAGGCACGTATGCGGCAGTGCCTGCTTCAATAGAAAACGATAAACCAACAAGTTCAGCCTTCATATAATCAACACTAGTGGTTTCAGTATCAAAGGCAAAAAGATCCACACTTTTTAACTTAGCGATCCAAGCTGTAAAATCGTCTTCATTGAGAATAATTTGATAGTCAGTTTCAATATCATCAGGCGTTGGAATGTTTTCTTCAATAACTTCATTGCTTGAACTTTCTTTCGCTGATGAGCTGTCAGAAGCTGAGCCACCCTTTTGTAAATCAGCTAATAAGCGACGCAGTTCATATTTAGTATAAAGCTCGGTGAGTTTTTCAATGTTAGCTTCACCGGGTTGAAGTTGATCAGCCGTTTGGTCAAGCGGTACATCAAGTTTAATCGTCGCTAACTCATAAGAAAGCGGTAAAAATTCAAGCGCTTCGCGTAAATATCCCCCAATTTTGCCTTTTACTTTGTCAGCATTGGCCATTACGTTGTCGAGGTTTTCATGTTCGAGCAACCATTTAACCGCTGTTTTTGGACCACATTTATTGACGCCTGGAATATTATCGACCTTATCCCCCATCAACGCTAAGTAATCAATGATTTGGTCTGGGCGCACGCCAAACTTTTCAACAACCCCCTCCACATCCATCTTCACATCAGTCATGGTGTTGATAAGCGTGACATGTTTGTCAACCAACTGCGCCATGTCTTTATCGCCTGTTGAAATAACGGTATCAATACCAGCCTTGCTTGCTTGGTAGGCTAAAGTACCAATAACATCATCAGCTTCTACGCCCTCTATTACTAAGAGAGGTAACCCCATTGCTTCAACAATTTCATGTATTGGCGCAATTTGAGTGCGTAAATCATCAGGCATTGGTGGACGATTAGCTTTATATTCAGGATACATGTCATTACGAAAGGTTTTTCCTTTCGCATCAAATATCACAATAACATTGCCATTCGGGTAATCTTTGGTCAGACTTTTTAGCATATTTAATACGCCGGTAATGGCACCGGTAGGCTGGCCATCTTTGGTCGATAAAGCTTGTAAATATGGTACATGATATGCACGGAATAAGTACGAAGAACCATCTACTAAAATGAGTGGCGATAAAGCAGAATTTGTCATGATGATATGCGACTAGAAGTGAAATTTGGCTAAGGATGCCATATTCAGTGTTTTCTCTCCACTTAAACTAGAAAATTAGTCACAAAAGATCAATGAAAATGTGGATAAGTATGTTGAAAACAACAAGAAAGCTCATAACAACCAAACTGTTATTATGAGTTTTTATTTGATAAATAATTGTTTTTATTGAAAAAATGTGGTTTGAAATTCCATTTTCACATATTTTTTATTATTTTTATTTATGTGGATAAAATTTTATCCTGACGTTTAACAGCTTCTAATATTTTGTTTGTTTTTTGTGCTGCTTAAATAAACGAGGTAAGAGAGTACCAGAATTTCTCCTCAATACCAGACAATTATTAAATTATTTTTGATGAAATAATACGGCTTTAAATAACTAAAAAACATAAGCTATTAACGGTAAGACTTTGCGCGATCCGTAAGATATAAATACGTTAATTTACAGGCTATATTTTTTGAATAAAACTCAAATTCTATAACAAGTATTTGTCAAAAATAGTTTGAATATTTAATTATATTTATTTATCGTTATTTCAACTTTAAAATGACTGTTGATTCGTTTATCTCGCATACCTCTGTCATACCTTTCTTGAGTGAATAACTTCAGCATGGTAATGTACACAAATAATAAAAATAATAAACTTGTCAATCTTTAATCTATTCCTACTTAACTTTTTGATATTGGGTGAAGCCCTCTATTAAGTTGACTTTTGAGAGAAAAATATCATCTCAATATCGCGTAAAGTCAATATAGGATTACAATAAAGAGATGACCAAGGAATTTACAGGCGCAATTCATGTTAAATTTTACGATAAAACAAAAAATCATCTTCGGCTTTACCGCTATTGGGTTATTGCTATTAACGGCAAGTAGCTTCTTTTATTATTCATTAAATAAAATTTCTGATGCCAATAATAATATCGAAACTTTAGCTGTTCCTGTTCAAAAGCAAAGTACTTCATTACAAATTCAATTATTAAAAATGATGAAACAAGCTGCTGTCGCTTATACTCTTTCAGATATAAATGCTTTGCAAGAAAGCTTGAAGGAGTTTAACCAGCTCCAAAATGATTACAAACAAACAGTTCAGTTATTAAGTATAAAAGTAACCGAACACGCTCAAATGCAATCTGCACTTAAACAAGCACAAATGCAATATCAGCAATATTCTGCACAAATAAAAACCATGTTTTCCGCCAAAATTTCTCACCAAAAAGCGATTACGGATTTTCAATCTGAATATAAAACATTTGAAGATGCTAGATACCAAGCTAGCTCAAACATGTTGGATTTAGAAATCATTGAACCGGCTGGCCAAGAAAAACTACTTGATGAAGTAATTGGTACCGGCTCTCGTGTTGATGACTCTTTATACACGCTTGGAAATGGAATGTCTGGGCTGAATCGTATTGAATTATCAGACTTGGTGACTAAGCACCAAGATGACATGATTTTTATTGTGAATAACATTCAAACTAACTTAACCTATTTAGTTCGCCAAGCAGAGCCATTAAATGCTGGCGACTTGTTA